>Ga0070660_100000035_pt1 | contig 77932 bp, 88 predicted proteins | sample KBSC33metaG_FD_64670 | JGI IMG/M metagenome (GOLD analysis project Ga0070660, IMG submission 64670) | Corn rhizosphere microbial communities from Kellogg Biological Station, Michigan, USA - KBS C3-3 metaG | ecosystem: Host-associated > Plants > Roots > Rhizosphere > Soil ... | reverse complement strand
TTTTTGTAGTTCTAGGGGTTATATACTGTTATTTGATCTTCCGCCATCTCGACTTACATAGCATTGGCGCCAGCAATAATCAATACTTTTTGCCTGTTTGGCTGCTGGTGATAAGCCTTATTATTCCGTACCTCTACGCCTGGTTTATAGGCCTGCTGGCAGCCTACGATATTACGCTCATTGCCCGTCAGACCAAAGGCATCTTTTATCAGCAGGCCTTGCGCTTACTGGCCGGCGGCCTGGCACTCGTCATCGCCACGCTTATCGCCGTGCAATATATACGCTCGGTGCTGCCGCGCAGCGGTCATCTGTCGGTTAGCGCTACATTTATCCTGGTTTATCTTATCTATGCCGCCACGGCAGCCGGTTTTATACTGATGGCCGCCGGTGCTAAGCGCCTCAAAAAAATCGAGGAAGTCTAAACCATGGCTACCGCCTCGAACATGCTTTTGTATGATAAGGTAGTGCGCGTCACACACGTTTATCTCGGACCGGCGGCTGATCGTTTTATTGCCCGCCAAGTGCAAAACCATCTTCATAAGTCTCCGCAGGAGTTGTCTCAGTCGGATTTGCTCAAATTGATCGACTGGATTCGAGTCGGCGTCTCGTTGATAACGGACGACAGTGAAATTATTGAAGAATACGCCAGTCAACTGCTTAAATTGGCCCGGGCGCCGGGGAAAAGTTAAGCCCGCTGGAGCCTGTTATGCCGAAGTCCTCACCCCAGAAATCAGCCGACCGGGCCGCCAGCGAGCAGCGCGCCGAAGCCGAAGCCCTGTTTACCAGTATCGGTGACGGCGCTATTTCGACTGACGAATTCGGTAAGATTACGCGCGTCAATCCGGTAGCGCAAAAAATCCTCGGCTATACCGAAGCCGAGTTGGTCGGCGAATGGTTCCCCAAAGCCATTGTCGCCATCAATGCCGACGATACCATTATGACCTTGATTGATCGACCGATCACCAAAGCCTTTTTGACCGGCCATTCAATTTACGAAAAAACGTTTTACCTGCGAAAAAATGGCGAAAAAGTGCCGGTGGCCATGACCGTCTCGCCGATTATTCTGAATGATCGGCCGCTGGGAGCTATCGAGGTATTCCGCGACATCACCCTGGAGGAAGAGATCGACCGCATGAAGAGCGAGTTTATTTCTCTGGCTTCGCACCAGTTGCGCACGCCGCTGTCGGCCATCAAAACCTACTCTCATATGCTGATTGACGGCTACATGGGGCCAATCACCGACACGCAGAAGAAATCTTTGCACACCATAGTCGGTGCCGCCAACCGCATGAATGAACTGATCAGCACCTTATTGAACATCACCCGCATCGAGAGCGGTACCATCGCCGTAACTCCTAAACCCGTCGAACTGGGTGCCATGATGGACGAAGTCGGCAAGGAACTTTCCTTGATGGCCGCCGACAAAGCGGTGGCGCTCAACATCACCATGAAAGGCTCCGGCAGCACGACTATCAAAACCGACCCCTTAATTCTCAAGGAAGTGCTGTCCAATCTGATAACCAATGCCATCAAATACACGCCCGAGGATGGCCGGGTGACCGTCGAGATCAAGCCGCGGCCAACGGATGTGGTCTTTACGGTAACCGATACCGGCTGGGGCATTCCGGAAGAAGCCCAAGATCAAATTTTTACTAAGTTCTTCCGGGCACCCAATATCGTGAAGCGTGAAACCACCGGCACCGGCCTCGGCTTGTATCTCGTGAAAGGCCTGGTCGACCGCTTGAACGGCTCAATTTCATTTAAAAGTAAAGAAGGCCAGGGCACCGTATTTTCATTAACCATACCGCGCTCGGTCCGTCGCTCCGGCCGACAGTTGACGGCGGCCGGTGGCTAAAATGTTAAAATTTTGATACCGACTGTAGTAGCGGTATGTTATAACTAGATGGTAATAATAGAAGGGAAGCCACGGTGGCACGAATTTTAGTTGTTGAAGATGACCGCGACTTAAATAACGCTTACTCGATTATCCTGAAGAACGAAGGCCATGAAGTTGAAGTTGCCTATGACGGCAAAGAAGCCCTCGCCAAACTCAAGGATTTCTCGCCAGAGCTGATACTGCTCGATCTGTTAATGCCGGTTATGGGTGGTCTGGAATTCTTGCAAAATTATAATTTGCAGAAGGCACACCCCGATGTCAAAGTCTTAATCTTTACGAATATGGAAAATTCACCAGAGGTCGGCGAGGCCTACAAGCTCGGTGTCCGACGCTGCATTATTAAATCTTGGACCGCACCGCATAACTTAGCGCGCGTCATCAACGACACGCTTAAACAAAAAGATACTGTTCAAACGCCGACTTCTTAGAGTTCAGCCGGCAGGTCGGCAATATACTGGTCGTTCAGTAATTGCATCAGTTTCGAAAGATCCAAACGATAGGGTGTATGCTTGCCATAGGTAATGACGTTTTTACGCTTGAGCTTGTTAAGCTCGGTGGCGGCTGTTTCACGGGTTAGACCCGTGAGGTTGGCGAAATCCTGGTGCGTTAAATCAAGCGTGATTTCGATCTGTTGTGGTGCGATAGTCGTACCATGGCTCAGCGCCAAGTAGTGAAGCGTATAGAGCAGCTTATCGCTGGCTCGAGAGTGCTGTAGGGCGTTGAGACGCATTGATTTGCCCAGCTGGTCGGTTAGCGAACGCTCTAACTCCTGGTATAACAGCTCGGGGCGGCCCTTGATAAATGCAGCATATTCTTCGCGATTAACACAAAAAACGGTGACTTCGGGCGTAAAGGCTTCGTAATAATAAACTGCGTTGGCCATTTTGCCATAGACCCAGGCATCGGGGAAGACGGCGTCGGCCGAATAAAAGGCGACGGGCTTTTCATCGCCACCGACGCTCAAATTATATGCCTTGACGGTGCCTTCCTTGACGACGTAAGCGCTGCGTGGTGCTTCGCCTTGGAAAATAATAATTTCGCCCTTCTTAAAAGACCGTGTTGGATACCGGCTTAAAAAGGCATGCAGATAGTTGGTAGCGATTTGGTCACCCATAGACGTTTAGCTATAGTACCATCGCTACCGAGATACGAAAAGGCTTATTGAGCACTGTTGGTGCTCGCAGGCGTAATTCGATCACTGCCAACCAGGACAATAAAATCAGCCGAATAGATGCCGCTGTAGGGATTGGTGGTAGTGACTTGATTGTTATAGAGCTGGCTCAGCAAAGCCAAGGTGGCCGGTTTCTTACCCTGCGAATTATTTATAACGGTGGTGGTTGACTGATTGGTGCGAGCATCGCCGACACTACTAACGATTAGATTCTTAGCGGTGAGGCGGTTCTTTTCTTTGCCGGCCAGACCGCTGGTATCGGTAGCGTTCAGCACAATCACACTGGCGCCCTCCTGCACTACCGGGTCATTGGAAGTTTGCTTCTTGATAAAGCCCTGGATGGCACTGTAATTGTCGATACCGGCAGCCGGGACCAGCGCCGATTCGCCAGTTGATGAGCGATAGCTGGCTAACAAATTTTTACCGTTTGCGCTATTGAGGCTGAGCGACTGAATACTGTTGGAAGGGATGTCTTTGACAATGTCGTAGAGGCGGTGCACTTCACCGAGGCTAAAGTTAGTCTTAACGTTGTTGCCAATAGCATCCGATAAGCTGCTCAGCTTTGCCGGGTTGGCCAGCACGCCGGCCGAAACGGCCTTTTCCTTCAGGGCTACGATCATCTGCCGTTGATGTTCCGTGCGATCAAAGTCACTGCCCGCAAAACCATATGAGTAATATGAATCGCCGCGGGCTCGGGCCAAGTCCAGCGCCTGCTCGCCATTGAGATGATGAACGCCATTGGTCAGCTTCACCAGCGGGCCATGTGTAGCGTAATCAATATTAGGGTCATACAAACCGCGCGGGTCGTTACTCTTAATAGTCACATCAATGCCACCGACGGCGTCGACGGCCTGCTTAAGGGCGTTGTAATCGATTAAGGCGTAATAATTGATCGTCAGCCCCATATCCTGCTGCACAATCTCAGACAGCATGGCCATGCCACTGTCTGAATAGCCATTTAATGTCGTTTCTTGGTCTTTGCCGGCCACATAAGCAGCATTGATTTTGGAGTGTCCGTCGCCCGGAATATGCACCCACAGGTCGCGCGGCACACTCAATAAGAAGGCTTTGTGGTTACGCGTGTCGATGCTCATCACCATAATCGAATCGGTTAAATTGGCGCCATTGTGACCCGGGTCGTCGGCCGAATTGCCGGCCAGAAGGATATTGACGCGGCCGCTGTCTTCGCCTTTCAGCTTGGTCGAACTCAAGACACCAAGGATATTGCCGCCAAACAATTTATGGGCGTTGTAGATAAACTTACCGCCCAGCCAGCCGCCAAGCAGTAGAATGATAATCGCCAGCGTAACGGTGACGCGCTTTAGACTGAGACCACCGCCTAAACGTCGCCAGCGGCTTTTTTTGACAACGGCTGTTGGCCGGCGACCATAGGTGTCGCGAGGATCATACTGATAGCTCTTAAGGGTCATGCCGACACTCGGAAACTGCCCAGCTTGTTGCTTAACAGTCGTGACATCTTGAACTGGCCGAGCTGCGCGCGGCGAACGGGGTCCAATCGGTCGACGAGGTGTTTGTGCCATTGAAAGTAGGCTTTATTATACCGGTTTCCGGCGTTGATGCGAACCTTTTTCATGGCCCGACGAACTAAGGCTAGGCTAAACTACCCCTGTCAGCTATAATAGCGACAGTCTCTATGAAGTTAGTCGTTCAGATACCGTGCCTCAACGAAGCCAGCACGTTGCCGCTGGTCTTGAAGAGCATTCCCAAGCAGATCAAAGGCATTGATGAAATTATTGTGCTGGTTATTGATGACGGCTCGACCGACGACACGGTAGCCATCGCTCGGCAGCACGGCGTCACGCACTTCGTACACCACACCCGCAACCAAGGCCTCGGCCGCTCCTTTCACGACGGCGTTTTCAAAGCGCTGGAGCTAGGTGCCGACATTCTTGTCAATACCGATGGCGATAATCAGTACCCCCAAGATCGAATTGGCGATCTAGTACAGCCGATATTGGAGGACAAAGCCGATATTGTCATCGCCGATCGGCAGACACATACAATTGATCATTTCTCGCCGTGGAAAAAAGTGTTGCAACGTCTTGGCAGCGCCATTGTTAACAAAGCTGCCGGTACCGAGCTGCCCGATGCGGCCAGCGGTTTCCGCGCCTATAGCCGCGAATCCTTGCTGCGTCTCAATACCATTACGCGTTTTAGCTACTGCACGGAAACGATCATTCAGGCTGGCTACAAAGGCCTGCACATTGAAAGCATAGCCGTCGATACCAACCCGAAATTACGCGAATCGCGTTTGTTCAAATCAACGTGGGAGCACGTCCGCAAATCGGGCATTACAATCGTGCGGGCCTATATTATGTACAAACCCTATATTGTTTTTGGCTGGCTGGGTTGCAGCCTGTTTGTGGTCGGCCTGATACCATTTGCACGCTTTGTATTCTTTAGTTTTGAAGACGGTACTACTCGCGGCCATATTCAGTCATTACTGATTGGATCGCTGCTGATGATTGCCGCCTTTTTATGTCTTGTCCTCAACATTATTGCCGATCTCATCCGCACCAACCGCATACTCATAGAAGATAATCTCGAGCAGACCAAGCGTCAGCGTTTTGAACGCGCCCGCTCTTCTTAGTGCAAAAACTGGGTGGGCGTCCGGTAACCCGGTACGACCGGGCCAATAGATTCCTGCACTAAATAATTAGCCCGACGCACTGTCGAGTTGGGCCAGTACCAGCTTGGATTACTGCGTAAAATGTAGGTCAGCGCGCCACCGCCCCAAATCATAACCAGCACTGCCACACTGGCCGCAGCTAGCTTGAGAAGCGGCTTTCGGCGCAACAACTGCTGGTAGGCCAGGCAAGTCAGAAGGAACAACAGCGGTAGCACCGGCAGCAAATAGCGCCCGTTAATGGCCACCGGCTGCCCGGTCCGCACATAGGCCTGATACTCGTCAATAAAGAGCAGGCCAATATAGCCAAAGCTAACAACCACGAAAAATACGATTGCCCGTGCATTATGGCGGCGCAGCAAACGGCGACCATATACAATCAGCAGGGCTGCGCTACTAACCGTGGCCACAATCGCGCCGATGGCCGGCACAATCAACGGGCCGCGGGTTTGAAATTGAGTTGCCGGCCCGTCAACCGCAAAGAATAATCTGAGCCACATACCCTGCAGCCAATCGCCGCTATAAACGAAAGGATTGTGCGCCTCATCGATTTTGTTAATAGCAAAATTGTAGTCGCGTATCCACGGTCCGTAGGCACTGCATTGCTGGGTATCCAACACCTTATCGCAAGCGGGAATAGGCGTATGGTAGCGCACCATATTAATACCGTAGCGCTCGATAAACAAGCCACTCGCAAGCACCAAACAGATAAGCAGCAGCCAGCGGGCCCGGCGGCTGATAAAGGTCGCACCAAAGCCTAGGCTGTAAAGAAATTTTCGCTTTGAAGGAAACGCCTGCCAGCAGTGAAAAATAATGTAGGCCCCGATTATCATAAATATCGGCAGAAAGGCATATTTAACCAAACTTGTTAGCAAGCAGATAATGAGCAGCCACGCCAAGCGCGCCGTATCTAGGCGACGATAGAGACGTAACTCCTCGACAATGCCGACCGTCAATAATAACGTCAGGCCAGTCAGCGGTATGAATAAATTATCATAATTTATCTGAGCGGCTAGCAGCGGCACCACTGGTATCAGTACAAAAATCAATAAGCTCAAATTAACTGCTGCGAGCGAAGCACCGGTTTTGCGCAATAAACGGCGGTACAGCGGCAGGCTGCAGGCAAACAGCGCAATATTCAACGCGCGCAACACCAGCACCTGCGCAGTTTGATTAGCAGTGAACGCACTGATCAAACGATACGGAAAGCTCATCAGATACTGGTAGAGATATGAGGGGTCGCGGGCGACGGCGCCGTACATATCAGCGCCGGCTGGCTGACCGCCCCAGAATGGGCTGAGATGATGGGCGTATAAACGGATGATGCCGAGGTGAAAGTCTTCGTCAAAGGCCATCGGATAGCGCCCGCTCAAGGCAATCCAGGCCGCCTGCAAGACCAAAACAGCCACGATAGCCCGGAAAACGATGGGTCGCGAAAACCAATCAATGACACGTCGCGACCGAGACAGCGGTGTTTGCATAACTTGTACCGATTATTATAGCTGGTTAGCTGTGGAACGGCTTAAAACTCGTCGATTGTCATCGTTAACAGCAATGGTCTATTATGAGCGCATGTACCGCCGCCTTAAACCGCTCGCCACCGTCTTGATTCTGCTGGCGACAATTGTTTTCTTCATTCACTACTTCGCTACCCATGCAACGGTACGACACCAGCTGTCTCAGACTTCACCGGCACTGATTGGTTTATTACTGCTGCTATACCTCGGCACCATGCTGGCTTTAACGCTCAATGCCTACGCCACCTTGCGTTTGTGTCGCTTACGTCTGGGCGCCGGTGAAACTTTTTTAATCACCGCCTACACAGCAGTTATAAATTTTTTCGGCCCATTGCAGAGCGGGCCGGCCTTTCGAGCGGTCTACCTTAAAAAGCGCTACAATTTAAATCTAAAGAATTATGCGTTCGCTAGCTTGTTGTATTTTGTCTTTTACGGCCTGTTCAGCAGCCTATTCTTGCTCTCTGGTTTATTAAAATGGTGGCTGCTGCCGCTGCTTATATTGGCGGCCGTAACGCTAGTGCTTATCAGCCGGCTGTCGGTCATGCGCGCCCGCCTCACCAGTCTCGACCTGCATGGCTGGTATTACATGGCGCTGGCCAGCCTGTTGCAGGTTAGTATTATTGCGGTTATTTACTACAGTGAGTTGCACAGTATAGCGCCCACGATCAGTTTTGCGCAGGCCGTCGTTTATACCGGCGCCGCCAACCTGGCCCTGTTCGTATCGATTACACCCGGCGCCATAGGTTTTCGAGAATCGTTTCTGGTTTTCTCAAAGCATTTACATCATGTAAGCAGCGAAACAATTGTGGCTGCCAACATTCTTGACCGGGCCGTGTACATCATTTTGCTAGTGCTGCTGGCAGTTTTTATCTTTGGCAGCCACGCGCGACGACAGCTACGGGCCGCCGTTTCCGAAGCGTAAAGCCTACAGCTATTTTTCAATTAGCCTCGTATAATAATTGCTATGCGTATCTTAGTTGTTGAAGACGAGCCCAAGATTGCCAAGGCCATAAAGCGCGGCCTGGAATTGAAGGGCTTTGCAGTTGACACGGTCCACGACAGCGACACCGGTCTCAGCTATGGCCGCGACACTGACTACGACGCTATCATTCTAGACCGTATGTTGCCGGGTAGTTTGGATGGCGTGGCGCTGTGCCAACAACTGCGGCAAGAGGGAATTCATACTCCGATTTTACTGTTGACAGCTCGCGGCACGATTGGCGACAAAGTGGAAGGCCTGAATAATGGCGCCGACGATTATTTAGTGAAACCCTTCTCCTTTGATGAGCTAACAGCCCGCGTCCGGGCCTTGTTGCGTCGCCCCGTCGAACAGGTGGGCACCGAACTGCGGGCCGGCAATTTGACGCTCGATACCAACAATTATGAAGTCAAGCGGGGCGACACGCCGGTACAACTGTCACATAAAGAGTTCGCGCTGCTTGAATATTTCTTGCATCACCCCGGACAGGTGGTCACCAAAGACATGATCATAAAACACGTCTGGGATGAAGCTGCCGACATTTTGCCGAACACGATTGAAGTTTATATCGGCTATTTACGAAATAAAATCGACCGCCCGTTTCCTACCTATAAACCGCTGCTGCATACCATGCGCGGCTTTGGCTACAAATTGAGCACCTGATATGTTTCGTTCAGCCACCTTTAAGCTAACGCTCTGGTACTTGGCACTGGTGATGTTCATTAGCATCATTTTTAGTGTCGTGCTCTACCATGTCGCCACCGTCGAGCTGGCTCGCGGCCTGCATCACGAAACTCAGCGCCTATTTCAGCAATATAGTTTTCACGACGTGGCTCCCACCGGTCCCGGGCCCGATTATGACGAAGGGGCACACCGCTTATTAATACGCTTGATCGGCTTTAATCTCGTCGTTTTGGTAGCGGCCGGAGCCGCTAGTTATTTGCTGGCGCGCCGCACTTTGGAGCCCATCGAAGCCGCCCACGAACAACAAAAACGTTTTACGGCCGACGTGTCGCACGAACTACGGACGCCACTGACAGCCCTAAAGATGGAGAGCGAAGTTGCCTTATTGAATCCAAAAACCACGTCTCGAGAGCTCCGTCAGACGGTGCAAAGCAATCTGGAAGAAGCTAATAAGCTCGACACCTTGATTAATAATCTACTGCGGTTAACACGGCTAGAAGCTGACGAGCTGCGGCAGCATTTTAAGCAGCTCGACTTTAAACATGTGGCGGCGGCGGCAGTCAAGCAGGTGTCGCCAGCGGCGGCCAACAAGGCGATCACCATCCAAACCGATTACCGTAGCGTGCAGCTGGCCGGTGACCATGACAGCCTGGTACAGCTAGTGGTGATTTTGTTGGACAACGCTATTAAGTACAGCCCGGAAAAGGCTCAAATTACGCTTCGCTTGCAGCAAACAGGCGAGCGGTTGATAGTCCAGGTGATCGACCATGGCACTGGCATTGAGCCGGCGGCTCTCAGCCACGTCTTTGACCGTTTTTACCGGGCCGATGCCTCTCGCGATAAAGCAGATGCCGCAGGCTTTGGGCTGGGTCTATCGATTGCTAAAATGATCGCCGACCTCCACCACGGCTATATCAGCCTGGAAAGCGCTGCCGGCGCTGGCACAACTGCCACCATCAACTTGCCAGCCAGCACCAAACCGGCTACTGCCTGACGGTGAAGTCGCCGTGGACTTCATCATGGTCATGGTCGTGGAATAAATACGTACCGAGTGAACCAAGCCGCACTGTCAGGCTTTGATTTTTGCCCAATACCCGTTCCGAAACGCCGTCATATGAGACATGATTTTCGTGTTTGCCAAAGGCCATGAGGCGCAGCACGTCATCGCGGTTAACAATTGTCAGCCTATCGCACTGTTTGGCGCTCGTATGAGCCGGGGAAACGATATTGTGCTGAATAATTACCGTGTGCGTAACTTGCTGCTTACCATCGCACCGGCGCTGCGTATTCTCAAGTTGGGCGCTCTGCGTGTGGGTTACCCAAATTGCCAGCGGCACGGTAGCGGCCATCAGAACAATCGCCAACACGGTCCAAGCCACGAATTTCCAACCCTTTTGCAATCTAAACATGCCCGCATTCTACCATGCCCGATAGTCGCAGAAGTGCTATAGTAAAGAAAGCATGAGAGTTATACAAACATGGGTTAAGCATGCGTAAGTATTCCAAGCGCCTAGTGGCAGGGCTGGTGGTGTTAGCGTTTATGGTGCCGCTGGTCTTCGGCTATTTTCACGGCAAGACGCTTGCGGTTCTAGCGCCAAAAGGTCAGATCGCCGTCAAAGAAAAAGGCTTAATGGAGCTGACGGTAACACTGGGGTTGTTGGTTATCATTCCGGTTTTTATCCTGATGTTTAGTTTTGCGTGGCGCTACCGGGAAGGTAATACCAAGGCCAAATATTCGCCGCACCTGACCGGCAACTTAGTTGCCGAAACCGTCTGGTGGGCAATTCCGATCGCCATCATTGGGGTGCTGGCAGTGGTTGCCTGGAACACCAGCCACAGCCTCGACCCGCATCGTCCGATTGCTTCAAACGGCCCGGCTATGCCCATTCAAGTCGTGGCGCTGGACTGGAAATGGCTGTTTATTTATCCGCAACAACACGTGGCGTCCGTTAATTATTTGCAACTGCCCGTTGGCCAGCCCGTGACATTCACCATCACCGCCGACGCGCCGATGAATTCATTCTGGATCCCCCAACTCGGCGGCCAGATTTATGCCATGGCCGGCATGACTACCCAGCTGAATCTAGTCGCCGACCACGCCGGCAATTACCGTGGCTCATCAGCTAATTTGAGCGGCAAAGGTTTCGCCGGCATGCGTTTTGTGGCCAGGGCCGACACCGAGCAGGCTTTTACAAAATGGGTAGCCACGGCCCGGCAGTCAGCGACCACCTTAGACCTGGCCGGCTATAATCAGTTGGCTAAGCCGAGCGAAAATAATCCTGTTCACGTATACGCCAGCGTTGATCCGCAGCTGTTTAATACAATCATGTTGAAGTACATGGGACCGGAGCGTAGTTAAGATGTGGGGCCGACTCAACTGGCATGCCTTTAATAATGGCCTGGTGGCTCTCGGCGGCCAGCTTACCATGTTGCTGGCTCTGCTAGCAGTAGCGGCGCTTCTAACCTATACGCACCGCTGGAAGTGGTTATGGCGGGAATGGCTGACCTCTCTCGATCACAAGAAAATCGGTATCATGTATCTCGCAGTTGCCGTACTCATGATGCTGCGCGGTCTGGCCGACGCCGCCATGGTGCGCACTCAGCAGGCTACTTCCGTCGGCAGCTCGCATGGATTTTTGTCACCCGATCATTTCCAGCAGGTTTTTTCGGCCCACGGCACGATCATGATTTTCTTTGTGGCTATGGGTCTAATGTTCGGTTTAATTAATCTGATTATGCCCCTGCAGATCGGTTCACGCGACGTGGCGTTTCCATTCCTCAATTCCGTCAGCTTCTGGCTGTTTGCTTCGGGCATGATTCTGATCAATGTGTCGCTACTGGTCGGCGAGTTTTCGGCAGCCGGCTGGTTAGCTTATCCGCCCTTGTCCGAGCTCGCCTATAGCCCCGGCGTCGGGGTTGATTACTGGATCTGGGCACTGCAAATTGCCGGCGTCGGCAGCCTGCTGTCGGGCATAAATTTTTTGGTAACCATTTTGCGCATGCGGCGGCCCGGCATGACGCTGATGAAAATGCCGCTGTTCACCTGGAGTGTCTTGAACGCCATGGTGCTGGTCATTTTCGCGTTTCCAGTGCTGACCGCCACACTGCTGATGCTGGCTCTCGACCGAACCCTCGGCATGCATTTCTTCACCGCCGGTGGCGGCGGTAACGCCATGATGTACGTCAACCTAATTTGGGCCTGGGGACATCCAGAAGTTTATATCTTAGTCCTGCCAGCTTTTGGTATTTACTCGGAGGTTGTCGCAACCTTTTCGCGCAAGCCAATTTTCGGCTACACCTCGATGGTCTGGGCACTGATGGCCATTAGCTTCCTGTCGTACACCGTCTGGTTGCACCACTTCTTTACGATGGGGGCCGGCGCCGACGTCAATGCCTTCTTCGGTATCACAACCATGATTATTGCCATTCCGACCGGTGTTAAGATTTTTAATTGGTTATTCACGATGTACCGCGGACGCATCAAATTCGTGACGCCGATGCAGTGGTTCCTTGGTTTTGTGGTGACCTTCTCGCTCGGCGGCATGGCCGGGGTCATGATGGCCGTGCCGGCTATCGATTTTCAGGTTCATAACAGTCTCTTTTTGGTGGCTCATTTCCATACCATGATTGTCGGTGGCGTCGTCTTTGGTTTCTTTGCCGGCCTGACATACTGGTTCCCCAAATTCTTCGGCTTCCGCCTCAATGAGCGGCTGGGACGCTACGCCTTTTGGTGCTGGTTCGTCGGTTTCTTGCTGGCCTTTGTGCCGCTGTACATCCTTGGTTTAATGGGCGCCACCCGGCGGCTCGACCACTACGACGCCAGCCTGGGCTGGCAGGGCCTCTTCATTGTGGCCGGTATTGGCGTCATGGTTATCATTGCCGGTGCTGGCTTCCAGATACTACAGCTGATTGTCAGCATTAAACAGCGCAACGACAACCTCGACACAACTGGCGACCCCTGGAACGGCCGCACCCTAGAGTGGGCAACTACTTCACCAGCTCCCGTGTACAACTTTGCCTTGCTGCCGCCGGTCGGCGAACGCGACGCTTTCTGGGCCACCAAACGGCGTAAAAAATCAGATGAAGAACCGGTCTACGAAGATATTTATCTGCCGAAGAATTCAGGTTTTGGCTTTTATATCGGTGTCGGCAGCTTTATAACTGGCTTCGCGCTTATCTGGCACATCTGGTGGTTAGCGCCGCTTGGGCTGCTGAGCGTTATAGCCTGCATCATCATTCGCTCGACCGACGAAGACACCGAATATCGCATTTCGGCCGCGCAGGTAGCCAAAATTGAAGCGGGGCAAGAGGTATGACCAAACCGTTAACCACCGACGAGCTTGCAGCCGTCACCGAGCAACAAGCGGCAGCGGCCAAAACTATCTTTGGTTTCTGGGTCTATCTGATGACCGATTGTGTGTTGTTTGCCACTTTGTTTGCTACCTTTGCAGTGCTGCGCAACAATACGTTTGGCGGCCCTGCCGGCAATGAGCTGTTCAGCCTGCCATTCGTTTTGATCGAAACCTTGGTACTGCTGACCAGTAGCTTCACCGTCGGGCTGGGCGTATTGGCTGCCCGCCGACGCGACCGTAACCAAGTGTTACTGTTCTTCGGGATTACTATGCTGCTCGGAATCTTCTTCTTGACTATGGAATTGACCGAATTTCATAAGCTGTACGTAGAAGGCAATAGCTGGCGCCGCAGCGGCTTCTTGTCGGCCTTCTTTACGCTGGTTGGTACGCACGGCCTGCACATTGCCAGCGGCCTACTCTGGATGGCTATCATGATGCTGCGAACGGCCCGTCACGGCCTGACCGACCTCAGCATCAAACGACTGACCATGTTGAGTATGTTCTGGCACTTCTTAGACATCATCTGGATCTTTATCTTCACCGTGGTCTATCTGATGGCGGGCGTTGTATGAGCAGCAAAGCTATCGTTTCTCAACACGAACAAGGGCAGGGCAGTGTGCGCTCCTACAGTATCGGTTTTGGGCTGTCGATCGCGCTGACCTTGGCAGCCTACGGGCTGGTAGTGCAACACGCAGCCCACGGCTGGGCGCTGGTGTTTGTGCTGGCCGGCCTAGCCATTATCCAGTTAATGGTGCAGCTGGTGTTCTTCCTGCATCTCGGCCGCGAATCGAAACCGCGCTGGAACCTATCGGTTCTATTCTTTGCAGTCATGGTTGTTTGTATTGTGGTTTTTGGCAGTCTCTGGATTATGAAGAATCTGGCCTACAATCACGCCCCGCAGCCTTCCTCGAGCGACATTATCAAAGACGAAGGTTATCGCCAGTAGAAGCGTTCGTTCGCTACATGCGTAAGATAGAAGCAGTGTCCAACAAACTCCGAGCCTATTACAAGCTAACCAAACCTGGCATCATTCAGGGCAATCTGCTGATGTGCTTTGCCGGTTTTATGCTGGCCGCCAACGGCCACCTACCTGTCGGGCGCTTACTGGCTACACTCTTCGGTACGGCTCTGATCATTGGCGCCGCCTGCGTGGTCAATAATTGTCTGGACCGCGGCATTGACGCCAAAATGGTCCGCACCAGCCAGCGCGCCACCGCCACCGGAGCAATCAGCCTGCGCGCTGCCGGCCTGTATGCGCTGATCATGGGCGCACTTGGGCTGTATCTGCTGCTTAGTTTTGTGAACCTGCGAACAGCTCTGGTGGGCGTCGGAGGTTTGCTTGCTTATACCGTCTTGTACAGTTACGCCAAGCGGCGCTCAAGCCACGGCACGCTGGTCGGCACCATTTCCGGTGCCACACCGCCAGTAGCTGGCTATGTGGCTATTACTAATCGCTTCGACAGCACCGCTTTACTGCTTTTTGTGGTCATGGTCTGTTGGCAGATGCCGCACTTCTACGGCATCGCGCTCTACCGTCAAAAAGATTACCAGGCGGCGGGCATTCCCGTCCTGCCCATCGTCAAAGGTGCCTACCGTACCAAACTTGAAATTATGATCTATAGCGGGCTGTTTATTGTCAGCTGCCTGCTGCTCAGCACCGTCGGCCGGGCCAGCTACCTGTTTGCAGCCTCGATGCTGGTGTTGGGCGTATCCTGGTTGCAGCGTGGTTGGCACGGCTTTAACAGCCAGAACAACAGCGCCTGGGGCCGCAGCATGTTTCTGTTCTCGCTGATCGTCCTGCTGGCTATGGCCGTCATACTTTCGCTCAATGCCTGGCTACCTTGAGCGCTTGCTATCTTGGATATCAATTTCCAGCGTCAGCAGCCGGCCCTCAATACCGTCCAGCCTGCCATCGAGCTGATCCAAGCGATCTTGCAGCCGGTCAAGACAATCTTCCAGCCGATCAAAGCCCTCAACGACTGCCACTATTAGATCGACCACTGTCGCGTTAGCTTTTGTCATAGCACTGGCATCATAACGCTGTCGTCGGTTCTAGACGAATGAATACAGCCGGATTTAAGAAAAAGTTAAGATTTAGCCCGCGACGTTCTGGCTCTCACGCCTAAAAGTGGTCGCGGATATGGCCAAAACTATATTCCCAGTCGGCATCGGCCTTTTTGTGCGGATTAAAGATGTTTTGCGGATCCATAATGTGCTTGGCTTGCTTGAAAATAGCCAGCATTGCCGGGCCATACATTTGTTCCAGCCAGGGACCGCGAACGAGTCCGTCATTATGCTCGCCCGACAGTGAGCCATCGTATTTCAAGACGAGCTTATTGACCGCTTTCATAGCCGGTAGAATCTTTTTGCGGTCTTTTGGGTCCTCCAGTTTCATGAGCGGAATAACGTGAAAATTACCGTCGCCCATATGGCCGGCAATGGTAGCAAACAGGCTGTATTTCTTAATAATTGCCCGCAGCTGTGGCAGAAAAGCGGTTAAATGCTTCGGCGGTACGACAAAGTCATCGATAAACGGCGCCGTATGCTTGTCCTTCACCTTGCTGCGCAGCAGCTGGAAGCTATAACGCCGCATAATCCAGAACTTTTCCGACTTGCCCTCGGTCGCGTCTTCTTCAAAACCGTTAATCTCATAGCGGGCGCGGTGCTTTTTGAGTTCAGCATGGAGGCTGGTGATCTTCTGGCGCACCTCGGCTTCAGTCTGGCCGTTAAATTCAACCATCAAAATCAATTTCGGTATGCCGCGCAGCAACTGTAATCCATCTGGGATCAGCGTAATCAATAAATGGATAAACCGCCGCACGCCCAGCAGTTTCAGAAAACTCGGCATAAAACGGATCGACAACCAGAGGGTTTGATCATCAAATGATTCAAAGGTTGCCGGTTTAGCCTGTAGAACTTTGGGTATCACTTCGCCCAGATCATTGATGTCTTTCATGAACAGCACCAACAAGCCGGAGTGCGGTCGGGCTGGCACCAGCCGGAAATGTATATCGGTTACAAAACCGAGCGTCCCTTGAGCGCCGACGAGCAGCTTCGTCAAATCAAAGATACCGGTTTGGCGATCCCAGACATCCCACAAGTTATAACCGGTTGAATTCTTGCTGACATGCGGTTTGGCCGCCCTAATTTCATCATAATGCGTGTCGACGAGCTTAAAAATCTGGCGATAGACATCGCCTTCAAAATCTTTTTGCTTCATTTTGGCAGCAAGTTCGATTTTTGTAAGCGGTTTGACCGTCCGTTCCACGCCATCGGCAAACACTACTTGCAATTGGGTGACAAAATCTTCAGTCTTGCCATACTCGAGCGATTTTTCACCTCCAGAATTGTTATTGACCATGCCGCCGACGCTGGCCAGATCACGCGAAGCCGGATAGGCGGGCATCAGCGCCTGATGCTGTAGGGTAGCGGGTTCAAAGTCACGATAGAGCACGCCCGGTTGTGTCTGCGCGCTATGAGCGGTTACGGCTTCAATTTTCGTGAAATAACGCAGGAAATCAACAATGATCGACTCGTTGATGGCACCGCCGGACATGTCGGTACCGGCCGAACGAGCCGTCAGACTGAGGCCAGGCTGCTGCTTTTTCTGCTGGCTAACCAGTTTTACCAGTTTCTCAACATCTTGGGCCTGGCGCGGCGCAACCACGAGTTGAGGGCGCAGCTCAAACATCGAAGCGTCATGGCTGTAGGTATCGAGCGTAGCTGGCGCATCATCAATATCGCCCGCAAAGCCAGCCGCCGCCAAGGCGGCTTTAATTGTATCCATAGTATAAGAATAAGCGTTTCGGACCGTTCCGCCAAGTCACTTATGCTTGCCGAGCACCTTTTGATACAGTTCGATGTAGCGTTCCACCAGTTTTTCCCACCGAAAAGTAGCCAGCGTGTACTGCCGGGCTTGGGCGCCAAAGGCTTGCGCCGCCGCCGGGTCATCGAGCCACTGAGTGATTTGTTTTTGAAAGGCAGCAGCGTCCTGCGTTTCTACCAGCACACCATTCCGCCCATCTGTTACGGCGTCTCGAACGCCTTGAATACCGGCAGCGACCGTCGGTAAAGAAAAGGTTGTCGCCTCTAGCAAAACTAGGCCAAAGCCCTCTATATCGCCCGGCACCTCGATGTTGGGCATCACAAATATATTAGCCGCCTGGTAGACAGCGCTACGCCTGTCATCGCTGATCCGACCGAGCAGGCGCACATGGTCAGCTAACTGGTGGCGCGCAACAGCCGCTTCGATAGCAGGTCGTTCATCGCCTTCGCCCACCACCAGATATATCAGCTGCGGGTGCGTCTCAATAAGCTGCGGCAGCACCGTGTCGACAAACCAGGCAACGCCTTTGCGCTCCACCAAGCGACCGACCGTCAGCAGCAGCTGCGCATCATTCGGTAGTCCCAACTGCTTCAGCAGTATTGAACGTTCGGCAGCCGGTTGCCACTGATCAACTACGGCCAACGGGATAATCGTGATCTTAGCTCGTTCCACGCCGCGCTGCAGGCAGGCGTCGGCAGCAGCCTGGCTAATACAAATAACGGCGTCGGCACGCCGTACTAGCGTTGGCACCACAGCCTGATAGAAGCGCCGGGGGTAGGTAATGTCCAAGCCATGGATAATCACCACCCAGGGCTTACGGAAGAGGCGCGCCAGCACAAACCCGAGCGGCGACAACAGACCATCTTGGGTATGAATAATGTCGACGTGGCCGAGCAGCAGCGCACCAAAGGCACGCAGCGCCAACCACGGCATCACCACCGGCAATAACGCATTGGAACCGCCCCATTTCACGAGACGAGTTTTAAGGCGCGCCGACAGGGCAGTGTAGAGCTCATAGGCCAGCAATTCCATACCGCCCGTGCTTGGCGGGAATTTGCGGCTAATAAACAGAATTCGCATGGCCCCATTGTACCGGTTGGCGGCTTGCTACGGAAGCAGTTATCATCTGGTATAATCATAAGCAAGATGTCAAAACCAGAAAAAGTATTGATTGTGGGCGGTGGTTTTGGCGGCGTCAAAGCTGCGCTTGAACTCGCCAACGATGACCGTTTTGCAGTCACCCTACTGAGCGACGCCCCAGAACTGCGCTATTATCCGACGCTGTATCACACCGCCACCGGTGGTAAGCGCGCCAATTCGAGCATTCCGCTGACACGGCTATTTGCCGGCAAACCGGTTACACTGGCCCAGGGCACTGCCACGGTGCTCGATCGACGCGCCAAAACAATTACTAGTGCCGAGGGTGCCGTCTATGCGTTCGATAGCCTCGTGCTTGGCCTCGGCGTCGTAACAAACTACTTCGGCATCAAAGGCTTGCCCGACTATTCGTATAGTATTAAATCGCAAGCCGAAGTGGCCCGCTTTAAGGCTCATCTGCACCAGCAATTAGTAGCAGACCACCGGCCCGATCCGCACTATGTTATCGTCGGCGCTGGCCCCACTGGCATTGAGCTGGCCGGCGCCCTGCCGAGTTATCTGAAACGCATTATGAAAAATCATGGTGTTCGAGCCCGCCAGGTGCATATTGACCTCATAGAGGCCGCTCCGCGCTTACTGCCGCGCTTGCCGCAAAGCACTTCACGGGCCGTACAACGGCGACTGAAACGCCTCGGTATTCGTCTGTACGTCGGCAAAACAGTGCAGGGCGAAACGGCCGATGAACTGCTGGTCAGCGGCAAGCCAATCCGCAGCCATACGGTTATTTGGACGGCCGGCGTCACCAACCATCCGTTTTTTGCCGTCAATGCATTCGTGCTGACAAAACGCGGCAAAGTCGCCGTCGACACGTATTTGCAAGCCGAGGACGGTATTTTTGTGATCGGCGACAACGCCAATACGCCGTTCAGCGGCCTGGCCCAGACAGCTTTGCGTGACGGAAGCTTTGTGGCCAGCAATTTGCGGCGGCGGGCCGCTGGCAAGAATCTAAAGAGTTACGACGCCAAACAGCCGATTACCGTCATTCCCGCCGGCCCCCGTTGGGCGGCTGTGATTTGGGGTAAAGCCCATTTTGCCGGCTGGCGCGGCTGGCTGTTGCGCGAAGCTGCCGATCTAATCGGCTTCCACGACCTTGAACCGTGGCGGGCGGCCAGCAAACAATGGTACAGTGAGTTCAGCCAGCAGAACGATTGCGCCGTCTGTGCCACTGCCGAAAGCAGATAGCTGTCGCGCCACAATCACCGTATAATAAGAAGTATGGATCAGGAGTTTAAGACTGCCTACGGGCAGCTCAATACGGCCCAACGGCAGGCCGTCGACGCTATCGAAGGGCCAGTGCTGGTAGTGGCCGGCCCGGGCACCGGCAAAACGCAACTCTTGAGCCTGCGGGTGGCTAACATTTTGCAAAAAACCGATACCGATCCCTCCGGCATTCTGTGTCTGACATTCACCAATTTTGCGACCACCAATATGCGCCAGCGTCTCAACAATCTGGTCGGCTCGAGCGCCCACAATGTCATGGTGCGCACCTTTCACAGCTTTGCCGCCGAGATCATGAGTCTGTATCCCGATTATTTCTGGAACGGCGCACGTTTGAGTATTGCGCCCGACACCGTGCAGCTGGAAATCGTTCAGAATATTCTAGCCAGTCTGCCGCTAGACAACCCGCTGGCTAGCAGGTTCGCCGGCAATTACACCATGCTCAGCGACGTACAACAAGCCCTAAAGCTCACCAAAGAGGCTGGCCTGACACCCGACAAGCTGGCCGCTATGCTCGATATCAACCAGGCCTACCTCGACGTCATTGAGCCGCAACTGGTCGACATCTTGGCGCCCACCTTATCTGTTAAGAAGCTGCCGGTGCTGCAAGCGGCAATTGCGGCGTTGCCCAGCCAGGCGATTGACGAAACCGTTACACCGTTGGTGTCATTAAGCACGGTGCTCAAAGATAGTCTGACGGCCGCTGTAACAGCCGACGAAGCTAGCGGCAAAACGACCCAAACAGGCAGGTGGAAGCGCCGCTGGCTACAAACCGTTGACGGCCAAAAAGGCTTATTTGACGAGCGCCGCCGCAATGCCTGGTGGCAGGCCATTGTCGAAGTGTATGAGCTCTACCGGCAACAGTTGCACGCTCGAGGTTATTACGACTACTCAGATATGATAATTGAAGTTATCACGCAGCTGGAACAACAAGCTGAATTACGGGCTAGCGTCCAGGAGCGCTTCCTCTACGTCCTGATCGATGAATTCCAGGACACCAATGCTGCGCAACTCAGGCTAGCACATCTGGTCGCCACGCACGCCAGCAACGAGGGCCGCCCCAACATAATGGCCGTAGGCGATGACGACCAATCTATCTTTGCTTTTAACGGTGCCGAGCTTAACAATATGCTGTCGTTCCGTCGTACCTACCAGGACACTAAGATTATCGTTCTAACTGATAATTACCGCTCGTCTCAGGCCATTCTCGACACCGCTCAGACCATCATCGAGCAGGCCGACGATCGGCTCGTCAAGCGTGAGGCCGATCTCGATAAACAGCTGCGCGCCGTCAACCCGCCGGCCAAGGGGATGATTCAGCATGTCGCATTCCCGACCCGTGACCATCAACTGTCGGCCGTAGCCCAGCGCGTCCAGCTGGCCTGGCAGCAGCATACCGAGCAGTCAATCGCCGTGCTGGCCCGCAGCCACGACAGCTTGCGCCGCCTCAGCAGTCTGCTAACAAAGCTACATGTGCCGATCAGTTACGAGCAACAAAATAACGTTCTGGAACAGGAAATTGTCGAGCAAGTCTGTCGCCTAGCGGCCTGCGTGACGGCCATCGGACGCGGCGACGAAGCCATGGTCAACTATCACCTAGCCGGGCTATTGCGTCATCCGATGTGGCACCTTAAACCGACCGCCTTGTGGCGTCTAGCAGTCGATAATTATCCGCACGCCCACTGGCTGGACAGCCTGCAGACGCACGCCGATAGTCAACTCCAGGCCATCGCCCAATGGCTGCTTTGGCTAGCCGGCGAGACCAGCCGGCAGCCGCTGCCCGTCATGCTGGAGTATCTGATCGGCTTGCGGGCCGGCGTTCATTTAACCAGCCCAGTGCGCGATTACTTTCTGTCGCTACGCGCCGTCGACACCAGCTACCTCGAAGCCTTGTCTGCCAGCCAGCTGCTGACCAGCCTAACGACTGAATTTGCCGCCGACCAAACGGCCACGCTTGAAGATTTTGTACGTTTTATCGACCTTAATCGGGAATTGGGTCGGGCCGTGACTGACGAATCGTGGTTTGTCAGCGGTGAGCGAGCCGTCCAAATTATGACCGTCCACAAAGCCAAAGGTTTGGAGTTTGACAGCGTTTTTCTAGTCGATGCTGTTGATGAAAGCTGGCGGCCGCGCCATATGGGCCGTAAACCGCCGGCAAACCTGCCATTGCAGCCCTATGGCGAGCAGTATGACGATTATGTCCGTTTGTTGTATGTAGCAGCGACGCGCGCCAAAAGTTCATTGATCGTCAGTAGTTATTACCGCGATGCGCAGGGTAAAACCATGCTGCCAACACCGCTGATCAGCGCCCTAGCCACCACACTGATTGATGCCGAAACTGCCGAAGAACCAATTACGCTCCTAGAAAAATCATTACTCTGGCCGCGCTTGGAAAATGATAACGAACGCCTGCTGCTGCAAAAACGGCTCGATGGCTACTGTTTGAGTGCTACCGGACTGCTACAATTTCTCGACGTCGCAAACGGGGGCCCGCAAAGCTTTTTTGAACGTCAACTGCTGCGACTGCCCGATGTCCAGACAGACACTATGGCCTACGGCACGGCCATGCACAGCGCTCTGCAGACTGCCCAGCAACTCGTCAATGGCAAGGCGTTTACGCTCGCCAAAGTCCTCAAAGCCTATGACACAGCGCTGGCCCAGCAAAGTATCCCGCTCGACGAGCTACAACGGTATCAACCGCACGGCCGACAGGTGATTGAGCAGTTGTTTGGCAAACTCAATTTTAAGCTGCCCAAAGGCGCGGCGGCTGAAGTCTCACTGACACCGGTAGAGCTGGGGGATGCCCGGCTGGGCGGCCAACTCGACCATCTTTTCCAAACCGATGACGGCTTAGTGATTAGCGACTATAAAACCGGTACGCCGCTGACCAGTTTCACGACCCGTGATCAAACCAAGACCATTAAGGCCTGGCGCCACCGCACGCAATTGCTATTCTACAGCCTGCTGGCACAACAATCTGGGCGCTACAAGCCAAGCAGTCAACTGCGCGCTCGCATGCTGTACGTAGAAGCCGAAACACCACAAGCCCTCAGTTTGGGCATCGAACCGAACACGGAGGAGCTGGAGGCGCTACAACGGCTGATACAAGCAGTCTGGCGCCACATTCAGGAGCTCAATTTTCCCGATGTTAGTGCCTATGCGCCAAGCAGTGCCGGCATAGCCGCATTTGCGAACGACCTGATTGAGGGTAAAATCTAGGCACAAAAAAACTGCCCGGTAGAACGGGCAGTTTTTAAGCAGAGCCGTATTTACTTCTTGCGCGTAGTCGTCTTGCGCTTGGCAGCGGTCTTTTTGCGCGGCTTCTTGGCAGCAACGGCCGTAGTAGCGGCTGGCGTTACAGCAGCAGCCTCGCCAGCGGCCAGCACAGCGTTATCGGCAAACAGCATACCGTACAGGTTGACGCCAATAATGGCACCAAGTATTGGGCCGAGCACATACGTGCCCCAGACCCAAGCCCGCACGCCCAGCGCAACCGCTGGGTTGAGTAGGCCGATAGCGGCTGACGAAGCAGCCACGATACCGATCAGGTAAGCCAATCCAGCCACCGAAGCGGTCACGGCGCGGCTGTAACCCTGGTACAGTGCAGCTGCCCAACCAAAGGCAAAGATACCAGCACCAACTGCTTCAGCGACCAGAATGCGGCCAGTGAAGTGCCCGCCAACAGCCTGTAAGTGGCTGTTAACGAAGTAGGTGTAGAGGTAGTAAGCTGCCCAACCACCGAGGAGCTGAACTGCTATATACAGTACAGCTGTAACGGTTGAAACTTTACGAGCTGTCCAGAGCGCCAGCGTCAGAGCCGGGTTCAGGTGTGAGCCAGACGTGCTGCCAATGGCAAACATCATTAACGTCAGCGTCAGACCGGCGGCCAGGGCCACAAAGAATGGCACCCCAATTGTTGAACGTTGCACGCTGAGTATCAACAGCGTCAAAATACCGGTGCCGAGAAACTCAGCCACCAACGTAGCTATTTTCTGTCTTCCAAACATTATTGGAACCTCCACTTATTTAATGACCATAGCGTACCGTGTAAAAGCGCAGTTGTAAAGAGGCTGCTCAGGCAGCGGCCACCAGGGCGGAGTCTTCGTGGATCATATCAACCGGCAAATCACCTTTTGTCAGCACGGCCGCCGTCGCCAAGGTATAGATCAGTTCGCTGAGCAGCGCTTCATTTTGCTTGGCTTGATCGCCGTCACTCAGACCGGCCGCTATATCTGTCAGACGCCAAACATCAACAGCAAACACTTGAGCCTGATCGTTGGTCACTTCGCGTATCAGCTTTTGGTTGACGGTGTAATTTCTCATCTGGTTGAGAATAATACCGCGTTCTTTATGAGCGCCGCCGAGGAGTTTGACGATCTTACCTTCATCAATAATCTTGTCGGCAACTTGGCGGCCACTGTAGTCGGGGTGGCGCGCAATCGTTTCAGTGTAGGCCCGAAAATTGGCATACACTTCTTTGATCCCCGTCTGATCAACACCAAGCACGCCGATAACTGCCCGGATAGCTTTTTCGTATTTGACCGTTGCGTAGATTATTTCCTGGGCGCGATCAATTGCACCACAACCACAGTTATCACCAGCCGCATGCTCGTCGGTATGAGCGCCGAAATCAATACCATGTCGCAGTAGCGTTTCGACTGAATGCTCGAACACTTCGTTGAGGGGTTGAGTCGAAGCTTCGCCAGTCCCGATCTTAATTGCCGCTGCCATGGTTGCCGAACCACCGAACACTTTGCTGCGATGTAAACTTCTCTTATAGATACGGTCGGCGCTAAATACCGTTACAACGCCTCGACCATCGCCGCAGCCGTCGTCGTCAATACTATTACCGTCGTCGTCTTTATCAATTGCTACCAAGATAGCGGGGGAATTAATTGTTTCTCTGACGAGTGCCAGCACCTCAGGCCGCGCCGCTTGGCCAGATATCGGGCCTTCTCCAAAACCTAAGCCAAAATCAGGCGTTATTCGTTCGACGGTAAAGCGTGGTGGGTTCATGTCTTCCTCATAATTAAAATTGGGTGCACTTTCTGACACAGCTATCTCCTCAATGTGTGTTTTATATCACAAATTAACCTTATATTACTCCTGTCATATCTGTAATGCAAGCGTGCTCACTTGTTTGCTATAGTAGCTGTAAACAAGGAGTTACTATGCTGAAGGATTTTAAGAAATTTATTTTGCGGGGGAATGTGGTTGATCTAGCGGTGGCCGTCGTTATCGGCGCGGCGTTTAGCGCCATTGTCAGTGCACTCGTCAAAGATTTGATTACGCCGCTCATCGCTTCCATCTATAAACAACAGCAGTTCGCGAACGCTCACTTTACCTTCCGCGGCAGTCAGTTTATGTACGGCGACTTTATTAACGCCGTCATCTCGTTTCTGATTGTGGCGTCAGTCGTCTTTTTCTTCGTCGTGCAACCGATTAACAGATTGACGTCGCGCGCTAATCGCAATGCTGATACGCCAGAGCCGACCACCAAGAAATGCCCCGAATGCCTCAGCGAAGTGCCGGTTAAAGCTAAGCGTTGCGCTTTCTGCACTAGCAAGCTCAGTTCTTAGATCTTCGTTCTTCGTTCGCTAACAGCTGACGGCAGACGGCTAACAGCAGGCAGTAAACAGTTGGTTGCAGACACGTCATCCCAGCGCAGGCTGGGATCTCCCTTCATACAAGTACGTAATGGTTCTACTTGGGTTGTCCGGCGTGAGGAGCTACAGATTAGGTACCAGCCAGCTCGTATGCCGCGTGACGAGGACAGCCCCTTGTGGGTCGAGCGGTAGCGAGTTCCGCAGGAATCGGAATACGAGCTGGCTGGGAGCTAGTATGTAGTGACGTTTTAGCCGGTGAGTTTTGCTTACTTTTGCGAATCAAAAGTAAGGAGAGAAAGAAGAGATGATCTTCACATTATGGAAGAGGTATGTCTGGCTCACTGGCGATTTGTCTGGATCCTCGCCTGCGCAAGGATGACAGGACAACAAGGAGCGCTGGCGCGCGGTTATTGACTGGGTCCCGGCTTTGGCCGGGATGACGGTGGGGTGAGGGAGTTAGCGGCGTTGGTGGCGGCGCTTCAGACCGGCCACGTGCAGACGGACCGACTGACGATCGACCAGTGTTTGGGCATGCTCCAGGCTGACCTGGTCTTTGGCCTCGGCGCGCATTTTCTCGGCCCGCTCCAGCGCTTTCTGAACTTCAGCTTCATTAATCTCATCGGCGTGATCGGCTTCATCGACGAGGACGCGCAGGGTATTGTTGGCAACTTCAATAACACCACCATTGGTAGCAAAGAACTCGCGCTGGGCGTCGCTATCTTTGGCGTCACGTCGGACGGCGATGGCACCGGTCGTAGCCACGCTGACAAGCGGCATATGGTCTTCCAGCACGCCGATCTCGCCGTCGAGCGTTGGCAGAATAACTTCGTAGACGTCTTCGTCGAACTTCTTGCCGCTAATCGCTACCAGTTGAAAGTGAAACATTATGCGACCTCCGGTCGCTCAGAGGCATGAGGCAAGCGGCAAGAGATAAGCAGGCTTGCTCCCGCAGCTATTCGTGGCTCGTGTCTCATGTCTCGTGTCTCGATCACTATTTGCTCGCCTTAACGTCTTTGATCGAACCCTTGAGGTAGAAAGCGCTCTCTGGTTTGTCATCGTGTTTGCCATCAAGAATTTCTTTAAAACCCTGGATGGTATCAGACAACTTGACGTACTGGCCTGGGTTGTTGGTAAACTGCTCGGCTACGAAGAACGGCTGACTCAGGAAGCGTTGGATGCGCCGAGCACGGCCCACCAGCTGTTTGTCGTCTTCGGACAGTTCTTCCATGCCGAGAATGGCAATAATGTCCTGCAGGTCCTTGTAGCGCTGCAAGACGCGCTGTACTTCGCGGGCCACGTTGTAGTGATCCTCGCCGACGATTTCAGGGTCAAGAATGGTCGATGAGCTGTCGAGCGGGTCGACGGCCGGGTAAATGCCGATCTCGGTCAGCGCGCGGTTCAGTGTAATGGTCGAGTCTAAGTGAGCGAAGGTTGTTGCCGGGGCAGGGTCGGTTAAGTCGTCGGCGGGCACATAGACGGCCTGGACCGAAGTCACCGAGCCTTGCTTGGTTGATGTGATGCGCTCCTGCAATTGGCCCATTTCCTGTGCCAGGTTTGGCTGGTAGCCGACAGCTGATGGCAGGCGGCCGAGCAGGGCAGACACCTCGGCGCCGGCCTGGGTAAAGCGGAAGATGTTGTCCACGAAAAACAACACGTCGCTGCCTTTGTCGCGGAAGCTCTCGGCGATCGTCAAACCACTCAAGGCCACCCGTAAACGGGCACCTGGCGGTTCGTTCATCTGGCCGAAGACCAGGGCAGTGTTCTTAATAACACCCGATTCTTCCATTTCGTAGTACAGGTCGTTACCCTCGCGAGTACGCTCACCAACACCGGCGAACACCGAGTAGCCGCTGTGGAATTTGGCGATGTTACCGATCAGCTCCTGGATCAGCACGGTCTTGCCGACACCAGCACCGCCGAAGAGGCCAACTTTACCACCCTTGACGACCGGACAAATCAGGTCGATGACTTTAATGCCGGTTTCCAGAATCTCAATACTACCGGACTGGTCTATGAGCGGTGGCGGCGTACGGTGGATAGATGCCGTCTCGGCAAAGCTGCCTTTTTTACCATCAATCGGCTGGCCGGTGACATTGAACATCCGGCCCAGCGTGGCTTCACCGACCGGCACACTAATTGGTGCGCCGGTGTCAATGACTTCAGCGCCGCGCTCCAGACCGTCGGTCGAATTCAGAGCAATCGCACGCACGCTGGATTCGCTGAGGTGTTGGGCAACTTCCAAGGTAATTTCCTGACCGTCCAGCGTGACCTTCAGGGCGTTATAAATTGCCGGCAAATTATCAGTCGCGAACTCAATGTCCACCACCACCCCCACAATCTGGGTAATCTTACCGGTTCTAGTCTTTGCTTTGCTTGCTGTTGCCATTATTGATCTCCTCCTATGGTCATATTGAATTGGGCTTCTAGCTGTTCAGCTTTTCGGCGGGCTTGCACGGCGCTGATAGTAGCTTCGACTATTTCCCGCTCCTCGGTAGCTGATCGTGCATGAAAAGTTTCGGGCGAAAGAGCTGGCACCGAAAAGATAACGTTCGCGGGGCCTTCATAAGCTGTAAGTCGCGGTTTTATCTCAGCCATTGAGGGCCTCCGCACCGCCGGAAATTTCGGCCAGCTCCTGGGTGATGGCAGCTTGCCGGGCGGTATTTAATTCCAGCGTGTAGTCTTTGATCAGGTCGTTGGCGTTGTCGGTAGCGTTCTTAGTCGCCAGCATGCGCATGGCATGCTCGCTGGCCAGGCTTTCCAATACTGCCTGCCACAATTGGGCTTCGATTAACCGGGTCGTTACCTGGTCGACGACGGTTTCGACATCGGGCTCGAAGTTACTGATTGGTTCGGCGGCCGTGTCGACGTCTGGCGCTGGGGCCGGCAAAATTTGCAGATTGACCGGTACTTGCACCACCGTGGATTTGAAGTCAGTATAAAGCACGCGCACTTCATCGACAGTTTCGTCACGATACTGATCGAGGACGGTATTCAGGATCGGCCGCACGTCATTGGCCGTCGGGTGATCGCCAAACGGCGGGTAGACGGCCACTAGATTGACGTCAGCCAGCCGACGGACAAACTGCGCGCCCTTGCTGCCAATGGCAATGACATGGCTCTTCACCTTATTGTCACGGTCGGCGCGCAGGGCAGTCGTCAGTTGCTTCAGCGTGTTGGCGTTGTAGGCGCCCGCCAGACCGGTGTTGCTGGTAACAATGACGTATAAGCGGCTCTTGACGGTTCGCTTGCGGAACAGCGGCTGGCGTTCGACTTCACTGATGGCATTCAGGCGCCGCAACAGATCATAGGCCAGGTTCTGGTAGTCACGGCTCTTCTGGGCTTGCTCCTGAGCGCGCCGCAACTTACTGGCCGAGACCAGCTCCATCGCCTTGGTGATCTGGCGGGTGCCTTTAATCGACGTAATCCGTCGTTTGAGCGTAATCGTACTAGCCATGCAAAACCTCCGGTTTTGCAATTGGCAATTGGCAATGAGCAATTGGCAATGCATTGACCATTGACCATTGGCCATTCATTGAGCATTGAGCATTGAACATTGCTAATTAGCCTTCTTAGTCTCTTTGTAGGTAGCCGCGACTTGCTTAGCTACCTTCAGGACGGTTTCGTTCTGGGCATCGGTTGGCTTGTCGCCGGTATTGATGGCTTCGGTCAATTTAGCGTGCTTGCTCTTGAGCTCACGGTGCAGAGCGCCTTCGGCCATTTTGACCTTGTCGACCGGTACGTCGTCAAAGGCGCCGTTACTGGCGGCGTACAGGCTGGCGTACATTTCCCAGATAGCATACGGGCTGTACTGCGACTGCTTGAGCAGCTCAGTCAATCGCTGACCGCGTTCAATGGTCTGGCGGGTTTCGGGGTCGAGGTCGGTCGAAAACTGACTAAAGGCGGCTAGTTCGCGGAACTGGGCCAGGTCGAGCTTCAAACCGCCGCCAACGGCCTTAATGGCCTTAGTTTGGGCCGAACCACCGACGCGGGACACCGACAAGCCAACCGAAATAGCCGGCCGAATACCCTGATAGAACAGATTGGTTTCCAGAAAGATCTGACCATCGGTAATCGAAATGACATTCGTCGGAATGTAGGCTGAAATATCGCCGGCTTGGGTTTCAATGATCGGCAATGCCGTCAATGAGCCGCCGCCAAGTTCGTCGTTGAGTTTGGCGGAACGCTCCAGCAGGCGGGAGTGCAGGTAGAAGACATCGCCAGGATAGGCTTCGCGGCCTGGTGGGCGGCGCAGCAACAGCGACATCTGGCGGTAGGCCTGGGCGTGCTTGGTCAAATCATCATAGATGATTAGGGCGTGCTGCTTGTTGTCGCGGAAATATTCGCCCATAGCGGCGCCGGCGTACGGTGCCAGGTAGAGCAGGGCAGCCGGATCGGCGGGGCCGGTGGCGACGATGATAGTCTGGTCCATGACGCCTTCGCGCTTCAGACGCTCTTGCAGAGCAGCAATCTTAGACAGCTTCTGACCGATGGCCACATAGACGTTGATAACGCCGGTTTTCTGACGCGCCTGGTTGACCATGGTATCGACAGCAATAGCCGTTTTGCCGGTTTGGCGGTCGCCAATGATCAGCTCGCGCTGGCCGCGACCGATTGGCACGGTGGCGTCGATGGCCATCAGGCCGGTCATCAGCGGTTCATGGACACTTTTGCGCGACAAAACATCGGGCGCCTGGCGTTCGACACGGCTGTGCTGTTTGGCCTTGATCGGCTCACCGCCATCCAGCGGATTACCCAGCGGGTCAACGACGCGGCCGACGAGTTCCGGGCCAACCGGCACTTCCAGCACCGTACCGCTCAGGCGGACAGTGGTGCCGGCCTTCACTTGCGTGTCGTCGCCGAGAATAACGGCGCCGATTTCTTCTTCGGCGAGATTGAGAGCGAAGGCGGTGATTTTTTGACCACTCAGTCCGTCAATTTCGAGCATTTCATTGTAGCCGGCGCCGCTGAGGCCATAGACCCAGGCGATGCCGTCACCAACGCGCGTCACGACGCCAACATTTTCGATTTCCGGGCGTTGCTTTAGCTCGGCAATGGCTGCCCGGATGTCATCTGATAATTCTGTGATCGATAATTCAGCCATCGATTAGTCCTTTCCTGCGGTCGTTAACTGTTTAAACTTGTTCAATTTTGCCTCGACGCTCAGATCCAGCTGTTGATGCGGTAGGTTGAGGCGGACGCCACCAATAATTTCAGGATCAGACACTTCATTGATGATCACGTGGCTGGCCGACGGATAGAGAGCTTTCACCTGCTTTTTGATGTCAGCTTTGACACCGGCGGTCAGCGGATGCGCGCTGCGAGCAATAACTTCGACGTGACCGGCATTAGCCCAATTGGCCTGGACATCACGCAGCACCGAGTCGAGCTCGTTGACGCGGCGCTCACTGAGCAGGTAAGCCGCAATCTCTTTGACATAGGCGCGTGAAGCACCCTTGGCCATAGTGGTATCGGCAATTGTCTGAGCTAGTTTGGTGCGCGACTGCTTCATCAGACTGGCCTCTTACTGTCTGTCATCTCGACCGAAGTGGAGAGACTTCCCGCTTGATATGATCGGCGAGATCCTTCGGCTCCGCTCAGGATGGATACTTCCAAGCTAGCGAGAATATGCCTCATACCGTCTGCCTCTTAAGCGCTTTCTCAATCAGTTCAGCGTCTTTGGACGCATCCACTTTTTCGTCGATAATAGCTTCGGTGGCTTCTGAAATCAGACCGACCAGTTCCTTCTCGAGCTGTTGACGGGCACGGGCAGTTTCCTGGGTGATGCGCGATTCGGCTTCGGCTAAAATACCGGCGGCTTTTTCACGAGCTTTATCTTCAGCTTCGCGAATGGCCTGACGCGCACTATCCTGAGCACCGCTGATAATGCCGTCGGCTTCTTGGCGAGCAGCATGGAGTTTGTCGGCGACTTCACCCTCCAGCTTGGCCCGTTCTTTTTGCATGGCTTCGCCAAGCTTCACGCCGCTCTCGATTGTCGCCCGGCGCTCATTCATGAGCCTAACGATCGGGCCGAAAGCGTAGCGCTTCAACACCAGAAAAGCCAGCACGAAGGTAATCAACTGGATGATAAACGCCTTGGCGTCGATACCCAACGCCCCGATGCCGGACGAACTGTCTGCAAATTGTGAAATAGGTGCTATCAAGTGAGCGGCTCCTTATTTAACGAAGAACGTTGCGGCGAAGGCCAAAAGACCGTACACCTCAATTAGACCGACGAACACCAGCGCTTGGCCAAGGAACTTAGCGGCTTCCGGGTTGCGTCCGACGGCTTGCAAGTAATTACCGCCGACCAGGCCAATACCAATAGTCGGTCCGATAAAACCAGCGCCGATCATAATGCCGTGGCTGATGGCCTGCGCACTTGCTGTATCTGTTGCAAATACCATATTTATATATCTCCTCTTACATAGTTAATAATCCGTACCATAACCATACTCATGACGATGCCGTCCCCGAAGCACTAGTTAGCCCTATTGTTTCAGGAGCGTCAACGTCGGTCAAGTCGAGATGGCCTTGGGCGGCGTTGACACTAATTGCCAGATAGTTCACGCCCAAAATAACAAAGATGTAGGCCTGCAGCGCACCGACGCCCAATTCCAGCAGCGTGAACGGCAGAGCCACCAACGGCGCCAGCAGGCTGCCGGGAGCTAAAGAGCCGCCCAGAAAAGCAAACACCGCGATGACGATTTCGCCGATCGTGATGTTCAGGAACAAGCGCAGGCTCAGGCTTAGCACGCGGGTGAGGTCGGTTATCATTTCGATCAGACCAATAACGAAGTAGAGGGGATTGAGCGGGCTGCCAATAAAGAAATGTTTAATGTACGAGCCGAAACCGCCGACTTCTCGGATAGAAGCAATATAGACGAGCAGCATGGTCACCAATCCCATAGCGAGCGTGGCGTTCAGATCGCCCGTCATGGCGCGCAGCAGCGGGTGGTGGTGGACCTGGAAACCTTCACCAACCAGCGGGATAAGGCCGGCCCAGTTATTCAGCAGGATAAAAAAGAAGAGCGTAACGAAAAACGGCACGTACTTCTTGCCGATTTCTCTATTGTTAAAGGCGCCCTCCACGAGGTTAGTGGCGAACTCGACGCCGGCTTCGACATATTGCACAGCACCGGTTTGCGGCTTGATTGTTACGCGCCGGGCGATGTAAATCAGGCCGACAACCAGTAGCGCTGAGACGATCCAGCCGTAAAACATGGAGTTGGTAACATGGATGCCAAACAGCGTAAAATCGTTGGCCGGCGCGACATGGATGACCGGACTGCTTTCGGCAAAATGACTAAAGATAGCGGGCATTAGTCGTCATCCTCCTCATATTGCCGCTGAACGGCGCGCTTCTGAGCGGCGGTAAGCTTGGGTACCGGCTGGCGATTAGCCACTTGCAGCGTTTTCCAAAGAATGAACGCCATACCAGCCATCGCTACTACAAAACCCAGGATGGTGATGGTGGGCGTCGTTTTGAGCGCCTTGTCGAGTTCGTAACCGCCAATAACAGGTACCAAAATAACAATGGCCAGACGCCACGTCATATCAAGCACCAGGGTAATAAATACCGCGCTGGGAGATCGATCCACCTGAGGAGAAGCCTTACTCATTCCCCTCAAGTATAACAGATGTGATTTATGTCACGCAACCGCTCAGAACCGCCAACCTTAACGTGTCATTCCGGCCGGAGCCTGTGCTGGACTTGATCCAGCGCCGGGATGCCCGGGGGTAGAAGACAAAAATACTGGCCTATGCTATACTTTGTATATGAGTGAGACAGATTCTGTAATCGTCTACAGCGCTACCTGGTGCGCTTTTTGCCATGCCGCGAAAGAGTACTTTGATAAGCTCGGCGTCAAATACACCGACAAAGACGTCGAAAAGGATCCGATGAATGGCATGGAAGCCGTCACGAAATCTCAGCAGCGCGGCATACCGGTTATCGACATCGCCGGCGACATCATCGTTGGTTTCGACCGTCCGAAGATCGACGCCGCTCTCAAGGCCCACGGCCTCGCAACCGCTTAGCTCAACAGCTCGTTATCATTAACGGCGCCGCGCACCAAATCTTCAAGCGCTTCCTCTTCCATCAATTCGGCGTCCCAGACATCATATTTTTGGCCGTCTGTGCCGATCCACATCTCGCAGCTATGAAAGCTACCGAGGTCTGAACCGAGGTCTAACTCGACGCCTGCGGCAGACAATAGGGAGTGGCGTTGCGGTTCGCCCTGTGGTGCTATATTTTCCGGTCCAAGCATGCTGTTCTCCTATAAAAAACAAGCTAATAGTAGCATAATGGTTGCAATGGCGTTTGAAGATTTTAAAACCAAAGACTCGGTGGTGATTGTCTACACCGGCGACAGCAAAGGCAAAACGACGGCCTCGCTCGGGCTAATGACGCGGGCGCTCGGCAACCGCTGGCAGGTCGCCTTTATTCAATTTATTAAGTACTGGGGCGTCAGTGAGCATGTTTTCATCCGGGACATTCAGCCCCTTTACAAAGACCAGCTGTATTTTTACAAGGGCGGCAAAGGTTTTTACCAGGCCGGTGAGCTGAGCGAGCAGCATATCAGCGAAGAGCAACATCGTCGCGCCGCCGAGCAGACCTACGTCGAAGCGCTGGCTGCAGCCAGCAGCGGCGACTACGATCTGGTAATTTGTGATGAGATCAATAACGCCGTTCATGATGGGCTGCTCGACCAGCAGCAACTAGTAGATCTTATTACCAAGCGAGCAGCGAATACCAGCCTTTGCTTTACCGGCCGCAATTTCCCCCAACAGCTCCTCAAGCACGTCGACATTGCCACCGAAATGAAAAAGCTCAAACATCACTTCGACGACAAATTCCTGGCCAACAAGGGTATCGATTTTTAGCCCGGGGCGCTACACTGAAAGACATGGTTCAACCCACACTATATCTGTTTGTCGGCTATCCCGGCGCCGGTAAAACGACGGTCGCCAAACTGATTGCCGAGGCCTCGGGCGCGATACACATCTGGGCCGACGTGGAACGTAATAAACGCTTTAACCAGCCGACGCACACCGAAGCCGAAAGCCGGCAGTTGTACGATCGCCTCAACCGCGAAACGGAAAGCTTGTTGGCGAGCGGCCAGAGCGTAGTCTTCGACACCAACTTCAACCACCGGCGCGATCGCCAACTTTTGCGTGAAATTGCTCGACGCCAGGGTGCCGAAACAATCATTATCTGGATCGACACACCGCTTGAAATAGCTAAGCAACGCGCCGTGCACGCGAAGGTAGTGCGCAATGGCTATGATTTCACTATGAGCAGCCAGCAGTTCGACACCATTGCCAGTAAGCTGGAGCCGCCAACCAAAGATGAAAAAATTATTAAATTTGATGGCACGAACATTGACGAAGGACAGATCTTGCGCTTACTTAGTCTGTAGATGAATAGTTATCGATATAGACGGCGGCACGGTTGGGCGGCAGTGATTGTTGCCTTAGCCGGCATTCTTTTTGCCTATGGGCAACAGCATGGCTGGTTTGGCGGCGCGGCCCAAACGCTTGAGCGTTCGCAACCTGGGCTGTATAGTGTCAGTCATTTTGTGGACGGTGATACAATTGCCGTCACCATGAGCGGCAAAGAGGAGAAGGTCCGCTTTATCGGTGTTGATACGCCGGAAACGCATAAACCGAATACGCCCGTGCAATGCTACGGTCCGGCCGCCGCGGCCTTTACCAAAAATACAATCGGCCAGCACCCGGTGCGCCTGGTATCCGATTCTCTCAGTACCGATCGCGATCGTTATGGCCGCTTACTGCGCTATGTATATTTACCCGATGGCACGAATCTGGACCAAAAGTTAATTGCCGAGGGTTACGGCTTTTATTACCCATACTTTCCATTTACCAAGTCCAGTGAGTTTGCGGCGGCCGAGCAATCGGCCATGGCGGCTCATAAGGGCCTGTGGGCCAATTGCCATCCGACGCCAACTGACAGCGGCGGCTACGTCTCCAACCCGCAGTAGTCTCGGCTGGCCGCCATGTGATCCGCCGGGGCAAGCTCAGCTCTTAGATCTTCGTTCGCTAGCACCAGCTGACGGCAGACAGTTCGCTACAGACCCGTCATTCCCCATGTCAGCGCTTCCCCTGTCATCCCAGCGCAGGCTGGGATCTCCTTTCATAATAAGTACCCTGGTATACCGCGTGACGAGGACTGTTTTGTTTTTGGATCCTCGCATGCGCGAGGATGATAGAGGATGACATAAGGAGTAAGCCTGGCTTACTGTCATCCTGAGCGTCAGTCGAAGGATCTCGTAGGGGTCTTGAAATAAATTCAGGATGACACACATCGGGAACATTGTCTGGATCCTCGCGCTCGCAAGGATGACAGGGGCGGGGGGGTTTGGCACAGGGGTTTAGGCGACGTGGGAGGTAGGGTCGGGACGCGCCTGACTAGCAACCAGTAACTGCCCAACTGAAAAAGTTTGCGTGTGCGGATTATAGGCCCGATAGAGCACGCGACCGGGCAGATGACATAACCAGCTAATCAGCAAAACAGGGTACATATGCCGGCGGCTGCGTAAACGGTGCCGGGCATAGGTTCGCGGACTGACCAACGTATAACGAATATAGTCGGCTAAATTAGTATCAATACGCCGCGATGACACACTGGCAATCAGGCTGGCATCATAGACCACCCGGAAACCGTGAGCTTGCAGATGAATGGCCAAGTCGAAGTCCTCATGCAGACCGGCCACAGCGCACAATTCACGGCGCACCGTCAGCCAGGCCGAGCGGCGAATTGCCATATTGGCGCCATATAAGAAGTTGTCGGCGGCAAGCTTATCGGCTAAACGTTGTCGCCAGTAGTGGTCGATGCGATCGGCGAGGGCCGGGATGGCAAAATCATAATAATGCGGCGCGCCCGAAACGGCCGCTAGCTGTGTGTCGGCCATAATTTGCAACATCTGCGCCGACCAATCCGGCGGTAGCAGCGTATCGGCGTCGATGCGGGCAATGATGTCGCCCCCAGCTGCGTCAAAGCCAGTCGTGCGGGCATGCACCACGCCCTGACGCCGTTCCTGCAGCAAGCGCACAAAAGGGAACTGTGTGGCTACGGCCGCCGTTCCGTCGCTTGAATTATTATCGACGACAATAACCTCGTAGGGCCGAATTGTTTGGGCGTCAATCGCCGCCAAACAGGCACCAAGCCGCTCGGCTTCGTTGTATACTGGGATAACAATACTTACGTTCATCAAATCCTTCATATTATATGGCAACCCGCTCACGATTGTATACCTCGCAACTGAAAAAACGCTTAACGGGTTACTGGCGGAGCAGTCGGCTGCATAAGCTGGCGCTAATCGTTATTGCGCTGGTTGTATTGCTTGGTGCGGGCATGTACGGCATCGCCGAGTGGTACCTGCACAGCGAGCAGTCAAAACCACTAGAGCTTGGTGTCAGTTTTATTCCAGATTACGCCAGCAGTCTCGGGGTCGATCCGCAGCAGACCATGGATGGCTTGCTGGGCATCGGTGTCAAGCATTTTCGCTTGGTGAGTTACTGGAGCGACATGGAGCCGATACCCGGCCACTATGATTTCAGCCAACTAGATTGGCAATTTCAAAAGGCTGAAGCCGCCCACGCTAAGATTACGTTGACACTGGGGTTGCGTCAGCCGCGCTGGCCAGAATGTCACGCCCCAGCTTGGGCCAGCCAAGAGCCGGTCAGCCAGTGGCAGCCGCAACTCGAGAAATTTATGACGGCCGTCGTTCAGCGCTACCAGCACTCGCCAAGCCTACAGGATTATCAGGTGGAGAACGAATACTTCCTCAAAGGTTTTGGCGGCTGCACCGATTTTAGTCGCAGTCGCCTGGTCAGCGAATATAATCTCGTCAAGAGACTTGATGCGCAGCATCCGATTATCGTGGCACGCAGTAACAATACCTTAGGCTTCCCCGTCGGGCAACCGCAGCCAGATGAATTCAGCATTTCGGTTTATAAACGGGTGTGGGACGCCGGTTTTACGCACCGCTATCTGGAGTACCCGCAACCCAGCTGGCTCTACGGATTCTTGGCTGGCGTTCAAAAGATTTTTAATCATCGCGATATGCGCATCGCCGAACTACAGGCTGAAGCTTGGCCGCCGCACGGTCAAACCATTCCGCAAACCAGCCTGGCCGAACAGAACAAATCGCTGGACGCCAAACGCCTGGCTGGCCGCTTTACCTACGCCAAAAACACCGGCATGCGTCAGATTGATGCCTGGGGCGCCGAATACTGGTACTACCGCCTACAAGTCCTGCACGACCCCTCGCTCTGGAACGTCGCCAAGCAAATATATAATAAATAGCGTGAACGGTATCGATCCAGCGCAGTTTGGGGTGAGTTTTTCGGTGAAGCAGTGCCGGAATTTTGATATTGAAGCGCGGGAAGCACTGGATTGGCTGCTGCAAGCGGCGGGCTTTCGGCGCTTTCGGCTGATGAGCTACTGGAACGAGCATGAGAAGCAGCCCGGGAGTTACGATTTTAGCGAGCTTGATCGCCAGCTGGAACAGATTGCCGACGCCGACGGAGAAGTAACGCTGTGTCTTGGCGCCCGTCAGCCGCGCTGGCCGGAGAATCACTGGCCGCAGTGGGCGTGGGAATTGCCAAAAGCTGAACGCAGCCTGGCTTTGCTCAACTTTATCGAGCAAACGGTGCGGCGCTACCGCGACCAGCCGATTATTGTCAGTTATCAGCTAGAAAATGAGGCCCTACTGACTAACTTTGGCGAACGGGCCGAGGTTGACCGGCAGCGGCTGAAAGAGGAGTACGCCCTGGTCAAAAGTCTCGACCCTGAGCGGCCGCTGATCATGACAACCAGCACGTCTTGGGGCATCCCGTGGCGGCAGCCAATACCCGATACGGTTGGCTTTTCGTACTATCACACGCTCTATCGCAATGACGGCTATCATCAGTCGCTGTTTTATCCCTGGGTGCACCGGCTGCGCAAAAATCTTATAAAACTGTTGCACAACCGACCGACCTTTATTCACGAGTTGCAGCTGGAGCCGTGGGGACCGACCGCCATCTGGAAAATGGACGCCGTCGAGCAGGCCAAATCAATGGGGCCGGAGCAGATTGCCACCAACATCCGTCTGGCAAAAGCCATTCAGGCACCGCCGGTCGATCTCTGGGGCGGCGAGTGGTGGTACTGGCGCCTCCAGCAAGCCGACGAATCGATCTGGCGGGCCGTTCAGGTGGCCGTCTCCACGCCGTAATGTGTCGGATTGCTGTTGTCAGACTATTTTTATTTAGTATGCTGGAAGCACAGTAGTTATTTATAAGGAGTGACGTATGGCCGCAGACAATTCAGGTAAAAACTGGTTCAGCCGACATAAAGTATTAACCGTTATCGGTGTTATTCTGCTGCTCATCATTATCGGCAGTGCCACAGGTGGCAGCAAAAAGACTGATCAGTCGAGCGGTTCACAGTCCAACAGTTCTACCAGCAAATCATCGGCCAAAGCCAAGCCGGCGGCCATTAAAATCGGCGAAACCGCCAACGACGGTAAGTTTGCCTTCGTAGTCAACAGCATTCAGTGTGGTCAAGCCAGCGTCGGCAGCAGTCAGTATCTAACCAAAAACGCCCAGGGACAATTTTGTAGCCTGAACATCACCGTCAAAAACATCGGCAACGAAGCCCAAACATTGGACGCTTCGAACCAAAATCTCTATAACGCCGCTAACCAGAAGTACTCAGCCGATAGCGAAGCTTCATACGACGCCAATCCATCGGGCAGCACCTTCCTGCAACAGATTAACCCCGGTAATTCTGTCACCGGTGTCGTTGTCTTCGATATCCCCAAAGATCAGACGCCAGTCACTGCTGAACTGCACGACAGCGCATTCTCGGGTGGCGTCAAAGTCAGTTTGCAGCAGTAGTTCACCGGCCGAGCAGGTGACTGTTGGGTAACTGTCAGTTACAATAACGGTCATGGCTAAGAAGAAAGCCGCGCAGCCGAAGCGCATTACCAACCGACGAGCCCGCCACGATTTTGAGCTGGGCGAATCTTTAGTGGTGGGTTTGCAACTCAGTGGTGCCGAGACCAAAAGCTTGCGGATGGGTCACGGGCAACTCCGCGGCGCCTACGTGACACTTCGGGGCGACGAGCTATGGCTGGTCAACGCCACCATTAGCAGCACAGCCGGCATCCCCATCAGCGAGCAGGATCAAACCCGCGACCGTAAACTGCTGGCCAAACGCCGAGAGATCAAAGCCCTGGTTGAGGCCAAACAACAGGGGAAAACCATTGTGCCGCTGGAGATGATGGTCGGTGGCCGCTTTATCAAACTACGCATCTCAGTCGGTCGCGGCAAGAAGCGCTACGACAAGCGCCAGACGCTCAAGGCCCGCGACGACGCCCGCCGGGCCGACGCCGCTATGAAGTCGCGCTAACCCGCAGCGATACGCCCTGAAACGGTTCCAGCTCGAGGGCAAAACTATGCAGCTCGTCGATGCTGCCGATTGTTTCATCGGTAGCCATGTCGGTGACGGTAGCCTGCGGCGGCAAATGCTCCGAGCGGATGGTGCCAGCAACGGTCTCGTTTGCAAAGTTTAAGACGGTAAGTTGATAATCGACAGGCAGTTTATGCACCATCACCAGCAAACTTTTATGGGGCACATCAGGGATATCAATCTGGTGGGCCGCCGCCAGCTTACAGGCTTCACGCAACTGCAGGATGGCTTGCAACCGGCACACAAATGACTGTCGATCGGCAAGTTGCTGGGGCAGGGAACCATATAATTCCCGCGGCCGCGGCATGCCACCCTTGGAGCGCCTGCCACTGGGATTGCGGTCCATCAGATCGTAAGCGCCGCGATTGATCCAGCGGGTGTCACCGTCGGCGATCAGATTTTTAACGCTGTCGGGCGACAGCGGCAGCGAGCCCACCAGATCCCAGCCCGACAGGGCGAAGACGCCAGGCTGCAGGGCATTAAACATCGCCAGAAGCAGATGCACTTTCTTGATCAGTTCGACATCATTCGCCTCGAGGTTTGTCAGGTCAGATATGCCGAGCGTCGCGGCGATGACGCTGACGGTGGTGCAGGCCAAGCCGTTGGTGGTGAATAACAGATTGTAGGGTGCGTCTGGGCCGGTCAGTGTTTCCTGCAGCTCGCGCCGGATGATGTCACGTAGTTCGAGGCCTTTTATGGTCTGGCCCCGGAACTGGTAATCGTCATCTTTGTGCACCGTCCAGAAATGCACCAGCTCATAGGTCAGATCGTCGTGATTCTGCAAGGCGTGCACCAGCGAAGCCGGATCGATGCCAAATTCCAGCGCCGAGCGCAATGTCAGCCGCAGAAATTCGGTGTCGCCGCTAGCCAGCGCATGGTGATAGGCCGGGCGGTTGATAAAATCATACGATAGATCCGCGCCAGTCGCCGTCATAGCTTTGATATCATCAAATGACAGATTGAGTTCCTGAAAGGTGAAACCACCGAGCTTACGGACGGTACCGGCAATCATCAGGTTGGCCGCCTCGGACAGCGGGTGGCCCTCTGACCAGGCCGGCGATTCATCGCTCGAGGCCTCAATGCCCAGGAAGCCGTTGGCGTCCAGCCGCAGGCCAGTGGCACCCAAATCGCCGATGGCATGCACGGCGTCGCCAATCACTAGACGCATCCCGGCAAAGGTCGGATCAAGCCAGTTAATTGACGGCTGACCTTCTTTGAAATAGTGTAGGTAAACCCAGCGCCGGACAACGCCATCGACACCCTTTACAGCCCGAGTGGCGCTCCAATTTGTCTCCTTAACGCCCGGCTCGTAAAAAATAATGCGCTGCAGCTTGCCGATGATGTAGCCGCGCTGTTTGAGCTTTTTCTCGGTGGCGGCGTCGATATTGACGGCGTCACGGCCGGGTGGCACCGGCGGCAGCAAGTGCACATCCTCGGGAGCGATTTCAACCATGTGGTAGATGCCGGGATATTCTCGATACTTCATCTCCGCCAATCGAAAATCGGCACCCTTACCGGTGTGCCCCGGGATAATATCATCAACCACAATACCGTGGTGACGAGCGGCGGCGGCTGAAATGCGGGCGAACTCCCGCTCGCTGCCAAATATGGGATCTATTCTGTTGCTGATGCGATCAAAATGCCCGTCGATACTCTGCGTCAACTTCCAGCCGCTGATACCGCCGGCTTGCTTCAGCGGTCCGGTGTGCAGCCCGGTGATACCGATTTTCTGAAAGGTCTGCCAAAGCTCGTCGTCGGCCAGCGTCGCCACGATTGATTCGTCGTCACGCGTAATAATTGAAATCGGATAGGCGGTGTACCAAACTGATGATTTGGCGCTGGCCGCCCGCGGCCGCGGCCGGGCAAAAGGATTTTGCCACATACTGCCTTTGCCAACGTAGCGATCAGCCAGTATGTTTGCATTACGCAACATTGACTGCCGCTTAAGCCAACTAACATACTGCTGATTTGTTGCCGCCGGCACGCCCAGCCGCCGCACCACTTCGAGCGGGTCGCGCACCAGGCCGCGGGCCGTCGAGCGCAACAATTTCGTCGGTCGGGCAGGGAAGAATTGCTCAGCAAAATTGAGCTTTAACTTGCCATTCTGAAATGTGATCGGTCGTTTGGCCATGCATTGTAGGATAGCCCAGCCGCCCGTCTCTGGCGGCGAAAAACTTCACAAGCGTTGCCTCCCGCCCCTTATTTCGCTATAATTCCCGCTGTTATCGTTAACTTCCCACGGGCTGGGAAGAGCAGGCGCGCTTCCGGTTTACCGGAATTCGAATTCAGTTCGAAAGCGCCGATGAGAAACCCGGAACGGGTGTCTCATGAGGCGAAGCCGATATTCCGGGGTAGCTCAGCGGTAGAGCGGGTGGCTGTTAACCACTAGGTCGCTGGTTCGAATCCAGTCCCCGGAGCCAACGAAACATATGAACCCTTCAGCGATACGCTGCGGGGCTCTCTTTTATTACGACTGTACCCGCGACTCAGCGGGTTTTTTATTAACTAACTGGGGCTGTGACTGATAATTCTTCTTTCATAGCTCCTGAAGTCAATCAAGATCCGCCCACCTAGCAGTCCACTTGCGCGACGAGCGGGGCGATAGCAGACCTAGAGCGACTTATCGATGAGGTGGAACCTATCGAGTAGGTAAGCTTCATGCACCTCTCCTGTTCAACGTAACATTCTTCCTCTGTTGATTGCAAAATTCACACAAACCCTCTCTGTTAGAGGTCGAACCTCTAAGCCCTCAGCCCCGGGAGCCAAGCATAAACATTTTGCAATATGATTAATATTATTATTTAATTGCTTTCCATTCTGATAGGTTCATACTTGGCTTCATGAGAGATGTATGAACATTGTTTATCAGCCTATAGTTGAGCTTCAGCAAGGGAAAGTTGTGGGCTACGAAGCTCTTTCCCGGTTCGCCCGCCAGGAACCCCCTGATCTTATATTCCGAGAGGCCTGGGAAAGGGGAAATGGAGTCGAATTAGAAGTACAAGCCTTCGAAATGGCTGTACGCAATTTCCCTCACCGCATTGACGAGGCGTACCTAGCAATTAATGCTTCAGCTAAAACAATAATAGCTACGCGGGGAAAGCTCATGGAAGATCCCGGGTTAGAAATTCCGTGGCCCAGGTTAGTACTGGAAATTTCTGAAAAGCACGAAATTGTAGATTATTTACAATTAGATCAACCAATTTCTCTTATGCGTCGCCATAAAACACGTATGGCCATTGACGACATAGGCGCTCCAGGCTATTCAGGGTTCGGGGCGGTACTACAGGTGGAACCGGACATATTAAAAATTGACCGGTCTCTCATTAGTCACATTGAAGAGAATCCGGCTAAACGAGCGATTGTTCGAGGGATTGTTGCCACGGCGATGGGATTGCGCGCAACTGTAGTGGCAGAGGGCATTGAGACAGAAGAGGAAATGAAGTGGTGTACTAGTATGGGTGTTGATTGCGGTCAGGGTTATTATTTTGGCAGGCCCGCTCCTTTTCCTGAGCAGAATACCGATAGGCTCAGGTCAGCTAGCTCAAATGCCCTCCATTGAGTAACTATTATCCGAGCGGGAAACATTCTCGTCAGTCCCAATGCGTGAAGACCCGGAGAGGCTAGCTGAGCAAGCTACTTTTGTGTCACCATTCCAGCGAGACTCACACGCTGACGCCCCCCCCTAACGTCCTGTCGCTGCCGTTTCATTTCTTGTGCAGCAAAAGGGGTAAGCTTTCGATGAACTGAGGAACTATACTCAGAGATGACAAGCTTAACTGGAGGTGGGGCGAAGCTTGATGGTAGTAGACCTATTGCAAGGGCAGCCCTACGAGTAGAAGCTCTTGCGTATAGCTATACTGAGCTTGATGCCTTAGCCATGGGAAGCACTTAGCTAAGAGCTGCTGACTTCACAGAAAAAATTACCAATTCCAGTACTTACAGTGAAGCCTGGGGCCAGGTTGCTTGACAATGCTGGCCCGGTGAAGCGAGGAGGCGCCCATAAGCTCACTTCGAGCATGGCGGAGAAAGGGCAAGACCATTCTCCTGTTCGGCTTACCATTTTCTCCTCTGTTGATTGCAAAATTCACACAAACCCTCTCTGTTAGAGGTCGAACCTCTAAGCCCCAACCAAAGCTTGTGCGTAGCTCGGTGGTTCGTACAGGCACGAGCGTGCAGGTGCCTGTACCAAAAAGCGACTGCCGTGCAAGCGAAGCGTATCCAGCCCCCTGAGCCAAGATGCTTATGCTTGTATTGGTGTCCTTTTGTGGTATTTTGAAGGATATGAGCTCGTCACGATATGGTGAAGGCAATGACACACTTCGGGATAAGCCTCTTACTGAAATCATGCCGTTTCTTTCTGAAATGTACGGCCGAAAAATAATCTCATTCGCTGTCCAGGAAGAACCAGATTTTTATGAAATAGACGACTTTGTTTCGGGGGATGCTAACCCTGATGAAACGCAGGACAAGAAGCTCCGAGATATGGTTGAAATCGCTGAAATTTTACAGAAAAAAGGCTGTACTGCCCATGCGATTCAGTCATTGATGTTTGGGATGAACACACAATTCGATGGTGAAGCTCCTATTTCTATTATTCGACAAGGGGAATCTTCGCGTGTTTTATCTGCTGCTCCGGGATTTCTAGAGGGCTATCGCTAGACTATAAAGTTCAAAGCTCGTCCGTAAGGGGAGGCGAGCATATATATAATAATGAATGGTAGCTCTAGCACCCGGCGGTAGCATTATGTACTGCGCGTGAGGCAATAGTGTGCTTAAGTAACAGCATGGATATTTCAGCCGCCGAGCGGCATCAAATAGAAAACGAAATGCTCTACCGTCGCATGAACGAAAAAGTCGGTGATGATTTAGGCGCGCTAGACGCCGCCCACATCGAAAGTAACGAGATATATCTGATACGTGACGACGATTTACTCATCAATTTTAAGTGCGAATGCTCAGATGAAAGCTGCAGTCAAAGAATACCGATGAAGCTCAGTGAGTATCAGACTATTCATGGCCAGCGCAGCACGTTTATCGTTATGCCAGATCACCAGGTGGACCCCATAGAATCGGTTGTAAAATCTGGGACAACCTACAATATAGTCAAAAAGAATAATACGACGCCTGACCCCGCTGCTGGCGCTGGATTAAACAGCACCAACATCGACAACTCTTAGCCTGGAATCTATTCGAGGGTTTACCCGCAATTTAAGAACGAGCGGGTCTTTTAGCGCTATACTACTATCATGAAGCTATTGAGCCCGGGGAGCACACGAGGCCACAGCGATACCGATACGCACGTCAAGGCGGGAAATGGCAGCCTGAACCGGTTGCGGGCAGCTGTGCTCGGCGCTAACGACGGGATTGTGTCGGTCGCCAGCATCGTGCTCGGCGTGGCAGGGGCGACCGATCATAAAGGCACTATTTTTACTGCCGGGCTGGCTGGCCTGGTGGCTGGAGCGCTGTCGATGGGCGTCGGCGAGTACGTATCCGTTAGCACGCAGCGGGATACAGAACGCGCTTTTATTGATCACGAGAAGTGGGAACTGGCAACAAACCCCGAGGGCGAACTCGAAGAACTGGCCGAGATATATCAAGGGAAGGGCGCCTCAGAGAAAACCGCCAAGGTATTGGCCGGCGAGCTGACTGCTCATAACCCGCTGCTGGCGCACTTAGATGCCGAACTCGGCATCGACCCCGACGATTTAACAAACCCCTGGCACGCCGCCGTCGCGTCGCTGCTGTCATTTACGGTCGGGGCGTTGATACCGCTTGTCAGCATTTTACTAGCGGCGCAGCGGTTACGCTTTATGGTAACCTTCGTCGCGGTAACGGTCGCCTTGGTCGGCACCGGTTATTTGAGCGCGACCGCCGGTGGAGCATCGCGTCGACGGGCGGTACTGCGCGTAGTTATCGGCGGCGCCATCGCCATGCTAGTGACATATGGCATTGGTAAACTCTTCGGTACGGCAATACGTTAGTCTAGCTCCGACCTGGAGCTAGACACTACCCATCCGCCCTTAATAATTCCGCGACTCACGCCTCAGGAAATTGGACATGTCCATCCCTCGGGGGTGCTTATGCTTGTGTTCACGATCTTTACGTCGTAAAGTTTTATGCATGTTTTCGGTATGTATTTTAATCTTGGGTGGCGGGGAATAATTATATGGAAATTGGTCCGCAGGTAAACAGTCGTAGACGGGCAGTGCAAATTGATGATGCTATGGAAAGACTTGTCTTGGAGCATCATCTAAATGATTGGCGCGATTTGGCGACGCACTTGAGGTTGGTCTTGGGCAATCAAATATATCCGCGACACATTTCACTTACCACCAAACAAATCGGCAGGTTAGCAGCTTCTTTGGTAGCCGAGAGCGACCCTCCGACCGAAGCCCAGATCAACAATGCGGCCGAAGGCTATGATGCCTGGACAGCAGTACGCCAAGCGGCAGTGAATGCATCACTTGAGCTAATTAGCGGCTAATTAAACATAATAGATAGCCCGTCCCCAGCGGCCTAAACAAGAATTCTGAGTAACCGATTTTTATGGTTATTTTCTTGGATTATTAACTTTCTCACAACTTTCTTAGTTAGGCGGTTATATATTGTCTCGATAGAGGAGGGCATTATGAGCAAAGATACCAATATGGGGCGGGCAAGTCACCTCAGCCAAGAGGCAGCGTTACAGCAGAATTTACCCAGCGTCGAGGCAGAGGTGGGCGATCAGCCGACGCGACCAACGGTTCATGGCCGTCATATCAGCCAGAACTCCAAAAAGGAACCACCCATCAAACCAAGTGGTACTGGCAAACCGCGTCGCATACTGTAACTGGCCAAATAGTGTGGGTCGAGCGGCAGCGGGCAGCGTACAATATATGTAACATTATGCCGCAGAAAACGTTACCCACTGGTGAAATGATAGACAGCAGCGACGATTTTGAAGCCATCTACCAGTCAAACGCGCCGTTGATTTATCGTTTTATGTTCTGGCGGACGCGAGACGCCATGCTGGCCGAAGACCTGACCAGCAACGTTTTTGAAAAAGCCTGGCGGACGCGTAAAAATTTTATCGGCGGCTCGGCCAAAGCCTGGTTGTACAAAATTGCCCACACTACGCTCGTCGATTATTGGCGCCAGAAAAAGGAAATTCTGGACGATACCATCATTGCCCAAGCTGTCAGCGAGACGGCTGAACTTGAGGTAACGTACGATCAGCAATTGGCGGTGGCCGAACTGCAAAAAGCGCTGGGCAGCCTGCCGTCAGATATGCGGGCCGTCGTGCAATCGCGCTTTATCGACGGGCAATCGGCGCGCCAAACGGCACTTCGGCTCAATCTCAGCGAAGCCAATGTCCGTGTTATCCAGTATCGAGCCCTCAAAAAATTAAGGAAGTACCTACAATGAAAGCTGCTGCCCAGCGCCAACTTACGCAAGAACTGAACCAAGCCGGTGCCAGCCCGACTGAGGTGCAGTCGCTACTGCCGATTGCGGCCAGCTTAAGCCAGCTAGCAACTCGACCGGCAACAACTGCTGCCGGTCGAGTTCGCCGCTGGCCACAGGCCGTGCGCCCCGTCGGCTGGATAACCGTCGGCGTAGCGTTAGGCATGTTTGTGGTCTTAATTTCTCAAGCGGTGCTGCCCAGCAGCTGGCTCTTCCCGATACAGAAAATGTCGGATAGCGTCGCCGTCAGCCTGCACGCCCCCTATCGAGCGACGGTTATGATGAAGCGGGCTCAGCAAGTAAATCAGCTGGTAGCCGCCCACGCCAGTTCACATCAGATCCTCACCACGCTGGCCGATTACAGCCATCAAGCCAGCGCCTACAAGGCCACGGCCGATGCTCATTACGCTGCGTTTATATACTGCCAAGCCAATCTGCAGCAAGCAGCTAGTACCGCGTCGCCCAGCATCCGGCAAGCCATTGCCGCCAGCCTGCAATCACTCGAAACTACATAATGTGTAACAAAATCCGCTACCGGCCGTTACGTATTAGGTAACACCTAAGCACGAGGAGCCCTATGAGCGACGAACCTTCACAGAAACCAACTGGCCACTATGGCGGCCACTCTAAAAAGTTCTGGTTTGGCATCTATCTGGTAGCGGCCATTATAGTCTACGGACTGATCTACGTTCTATTTATTCATAAAAGCGGTGGGTCGAGCGGCAGCTTTGGCTACTAAGCTGGCAGCGTACAATAATTTTAAGGAAGGAACACCATGAAAAAAGCACTTCTCGGAATCGTCGTCGTCATTATTGTCATTGCTGGCGGCTATGCGATATTCCACAAATCGTCGCCAGCGGCTACAACCGGCTCGGCGACTAAGGCGCAAACACCAGCTGTAAACGACGCCATAGTAATCACGAAAAACGATTCAACCCTCGGTCAATACCTAGCGGATCCCAGCGGCCGCGCCTTATATACCTATGCCGCTGATAGCTCGGGGGTCAGCAACTGCACCGGTAGCTGCCTGGCGACCTGGCCCGCCTATCAAGCCAAAGGTTCGACAACCAACCTACCCAGCGGGATCGGCACCATTACGCGCACCGACAATGGGCAGCTGCAGTACACCTATATGGGTAAGCCGCTCTATTACTTTGCCAGCGATAGCAACGGGCAGGTAACAGGCAATAACGTCGAAAACTTTCAGATTGCTAAGCCGTCTGCTGCCAGCGCTGCGCCAGCAACAGCAGCCCCATCAACCAGCCCTTCCAGCAACTCATCAAGCGGCTATCCATACTAGCTCAAACAATCCGCTAGCGCTACAATACAAGCGTGCCAAAAGCTCTTAGCAATCCAGCTCTTGTTTCCTGGCTGTTGCGGCTCGGGCTCGTCGCCGTCTTCCTCTATGCCGCTCTATCCTCGCTGCAACACCCCCAGGCGTGGGTCGGGTTTCTGCCGGCCTTTCTGACCAAAGCCGTCGCCGGACCAACCATCCTTAAAGTCCTGGCTATTTACGAACTGGTACTGTCGGCGTGGTTGCTCAGTGGCCGATGGCTGCAGTACTGCGCATTAGTCTGTGCTGTAACGCTGGCGGGCATCGTCATAAGCACGCCGGCCCAGCTGATCATTACCTTTCGTGACGCCGGCCTGGCCTGCATGGCTTTGGCGCTCTTTTTTGCGGAGAAATAACCGCTTAGGGCGCATAAGACCGCTCGCGCCGTTAACGAGTGGTCTTAAGGCGTAGAGACCGTAGTGGCTCAACTCTATTTAGTGATTGAGCGTCGAGATGGTGGGATAGACGAGCTGTCGATTTTTAGCAGCGGGACTACGGCGTGAAGCAACGGTAACGGTGGCTGTCGCACCGAGGACAAACAGACCAGCCAGCAGGTTGAGCAGCGCCGAGCTACCGGTGTTGACGAGCTCACCGGCACCCTGGCCGCCGGTCATGGTGGAAGCACCAAGCACGTGGGGCGTTGCGGTCGTACGGAAGAGGCTGAGCGTGGTGTTTTCGGTGGGCATACCACCACCGCGGCCGCCTACGACTGGCGGCGGGGTCGGCGTCGTCGGCACGACCTGGCAACCGTTGTTGAAGATTGCCTGATTAGCAGCGGTCATATTCAAGGCGCTGTAGCTCTGGCCGTTATAGGTAAAGGCCGGAATGATGTCGTTCGCGTGCTGGCTGTAGTGCCCGTTGTAGGCACCGGCGGCGCTAACCGTGATCTGAACGTAGGGATTGGTGCTGGAGCCAGTGGCGTGGCACAGCGTAACATCGGCATCAGTGGTGACTGGTGGTGTCACGGGCGCCGCCACACAGCCATTCGTCAGAATAGTCTGATCGCCCTGCGGCCCATATGTCTGCCCGTTGTAGGTAAAGCTCGGAATTATATCATCAGCATGCTGGCTGTAGTGGCCGTTGTAGGCACCGGCGGCGCTGATGGTGATTACGTCATAGGGATTAGTGCTGGAGCCAGTGGCGTGGCACAGCGTAACATCGGCATCAGTGGTAACTGGCGGCGTGTTCGGCGGGGTAACTGCAGCCACCTGGCAATTATTATTGTATATCGCCTGGTTGGCGGTGGTCATATTGAGGGCACTATAACTATGGCCGTTGTAGGTAAAGGCCGGGATAATGTCGTCGGCGTCTTGGCTGTAGTGGCCGTTGTAGGCACCGGCGGCGCTGAGAGTAAGCGATTCGTAGGGGTTAACGGCCGAGCCAGTGGCGTGGCATAGGGTAACGACGGGATCGATTACGGCGGGACCGTTATTGCTCGTATTGGGGGCGGCTGATGATTGGTTCAGTGCGTTGAAGTCTATTGTGGTCGTCTGGTCAGCAGCAGGAGTTTGAGCGGCCGGCGGAGTATTGCCGGCGCTGCTCGACTGATCAGCTTGATCAGATGGAGCGGTCGAGGTGCTAGCGGCGGACTGCGAGGCCGCACTGTTGGCATTCGCTGCATTGCCGTGGGCTTGAACCGAATCGGCTGCTGCGGCCGGAGCCATAAATAATAACAACGGCAGCTGCAGGGTCACGAACAGGGAAGCGATCGCTCCCGTAGCGAGCCGTTTTAATTTTCTTTTATGGTTGCTGCTGGACATATATCCTCCTTATGGATTGAGCCGAGAACCAAATTTAGGCATAACCAAATTACACCGCCGAGGCTGTGGATTTAATCATGCCGAAAGCCGGTCACCGGTTTTAGGTAATGATGCTGACTCTTAAAATTATTTGTATGTTATGCGCTGCAGTTTAAGATGCCTTAACACATCATGTCTGTGACAAAATTAACAAATTAGTGCGTAACGCTTACGTTAAATACCCCTGTTACGATAAGATTCGAGACGGTGGAGTATGATAAAAGTATGTCCGCCAATCTCACCGCTCCTATGCTGGCACCGCCCAAACAGCGGCTGCGAAGTTTTAATAATGGTTTGACTGGCCTGCTCGTAGTGCTTGGCCTCTACATTATCGTGGCGCCCTTCGGCCCGCAACTTATATGGTGGCTGCACCCGCCCCGTTACAACCCAGCGGCACCAGCCGCTCACGCGACGGCGGCGCACGCTCCCATTCCTGCTGATAATCGGCTTAAAATTGACCGCCTTGGCATGGATCAGATCATTCATGACGGCCCGACTGCCAGCGAGCTTAGCAAAGGCGTCTGGCTGGTGCCGCAGACCAGCACACCCGACAAAAAGAGCAATACGGTGATTATCGGCCATCGTTTCACCTACGCCGGGCCGGCGGTATTTTATTTCCTCGACAAAATCCAGCTGCACGACACTATTGTTGTCGATTGGCGACACAAAGAATATACCTACCAGGTGCGGCACATGCAGATTGTGCCGCCCACTGATATTGCCGTCCAAAAGCCCAGTCGCACGGCCGAGCTAACACTGTATACCTGCACACCGTTATGGACTGCCAAAAATCGACTCGTGATTGTGGCGCCACTCCAGAAGGTGCGCACATGAAAGAGTGGCAGCGTACGGTTATTTTAGTCGTCCTGTTGTTAGCGACAGTCGCTTTTATTGTATGGACCCGGCACACCAGCGACAGTAATCTGCTGCGCGGTCTGCCGCATTAAAACGCCGTTGGCGACCGACCTCGATTGGTTGAGCGGTGAGATATTTCGCTGCGCTCCAACCACAAATCGCCTTGAATAGACGGTGAGTTATTACCATCAACAAGGAGCAGCCATGAAGAGGTTTCAACGAGCATTTTTTAGCTTCACTATCAGTTTAATCGTATTGGTTATGGGGGCAGGCAGCGCAGCCGTCGGCGCCGCCAGCATAAGCGTCGGCGGGCCAAGTGATTGCGATAATAACGCCATTATTCGCTGTGGCGCCCACACCACCAGTCAACTCACCACCAGTTATCAGCAGAGCAGCTTCGCCCAAAAAGTTTATCGAGACTTCGGCATTGCTAGCAGTGATATGCAACAGTTGGCCACCACCAATCAGGTCGGTCGGGTTACCAAAAGTGGTGACGTCTACATATCGGGCCGCGCCAAGCCGGTCGCCAGCAATGCCATGACGGCCGGGCGCCAAAACATGGCTGGCAGCGTTGGCGTCACCAGCGGCGGCATCACCTATTACAAGCGCGCACCGAGCGTGTCGTTTAGCCAAGATTCGTTACCAGCCTTTGTGGCAATGAACAATGGAAAGTTTCAGTTCGCTATTATTGCCAGCTGCGGCAACCCGGTTACGGCTACCGCCATTGTGAAGCAACAGCCAGCGCCGGCAGCAACACCAGCCACGCCTACGCCCGCACCGACACCGCCACCAGCCCAACCGGTGGCAGTCCAGCAACAAGTCCAGCAGCAACAACAAACGACGGTCGTTAATGTGCCGGCCCAGCCGACGCCAGTCGTAGAGGAATCAAAGGCCTCCACCGTGCTGCCAGATACGGGCGCCGGCGGCACTATCGCTGCCTTCGTAATCGCTGCAGCCGCGGGCACCTATTTGTATCGGCGGCGACTCGTCCACAAACTGCTGTCTTAATTTGAATTCCAGGGGTCAGCGCCTGCCAAAAACCAGATTTTGTTACATATTTTACAGTCACGGTAATTGGCGTTGATTAGACTGGAAGTACTAAACAATTTGGGAGTTTTGAGATGATTTATACCACTCGCGAAGGGGTGCATTATAGTTTGCCCGAAAAAACGCGTCAGAATGCAAAATACGCTGCGGCCGGCGTGGTGGCGCTGGTAGGCATTTGGCTCGGTGCCAGCGGCCTCCATATAAATTCTACGGGCGGCGATACTAATGGCGGCGAGGCTGCTAAAGGCAGCGGCCAAACAATTACTTTGACGGCCCACGCCAATTCATCCAGCCAGCCAGCGACTGCCCCCGGCAACAGTAGAGGCACGGGCGCAAATGCAGCCGCTGCCCCGACGAGCTCAAGCGGCTCAACTGCAAGTGCCGCTGGCCGCACCAACAGCCCGCTGCAACCCACTGTGACCGGCACCAGCAGTTCTATGCCGGCCGCCACCAGCACCGCGGTTGCACCCGTCCAAGGTGGTATGGGTGGCGGCAGTGGGACTGACTCCGGAGCAGGGAGCACCGGCAGCTCTGGCAGCGATCCGACGAGCGGCAGCGGCACAAGCGGCGGGGGTACTAGTTTACCGATAATCGGCAATCCGACTACAATTGTGCCCGCCGCCCAGCAAACCGTAACCCAGCTGCTGCCGTAACCGCTTGCTAGCGAACGTATGTCAGGCCACCGATTAGGAGCAGAAGATTGCAGCCGTCATAACGTCGTCAGCTTGTCGCACATAGTATCGGTACTGCGAGGTAATATATCTAACTGTGCCCAACCGGCGCAGCGCGCATAGTCAACCCATAACGTAAGGGGAGGGAATACCTATGGCCGATTTATCTGGTAAAAAAGTTGCAGTCCTCGTTGATGACTACTTTGAAGAGGCGGAATTCACGCAGCCCATAAAAGACCTGCGGGCTGCCGGGGCGACCGTCGAAGTTATTGCGCCTGAAGCGGGGGAAATTCATGCCATGCATCACGCCGAGCTGACCGATACCTACACTGCAGAAAAGGCAATTGACGACGTCCGCATTGATGAATATGACGCCCTGGTTCTGCCGGGCGGAGCCATTAATGCCGACAATTTACGCATGAACGACAAGGCCCGTATCTGGATACGCAAGTTTATGGACATCGGTAAGCCGGTAGCGGCTATTTGTCACGCGCCGTGGGCCCTGGCCTCGGCGGGCGTCACCAACGGGCGTAAACTGACGAGTTTTGAAACCATCCAGGACGATATGCGCAATGCCGGCGCCGAGTGGGTTGACGAAGAAGTGGTAATTGACAACAACCTTATCACCAGCCGCAAACCCGATGACATCCCGGCGTTCGACAGCGCCCTGATCGCTATGCTACAAGCAGCCTAGATGTAAAGGAGGAGGTATGAATAAGTATGGACCGAAGGCTCAGCAGAAGGTGGAACAGGCCGTCCACGAGTACAAAGAAGGAGATTTGCGGATGGGTCGAAGCGGCAAGAAAGTAACCAGCCGCAAACAGGCCATTGCGATTGGGCTCGACGAAGCCCGCCGTGAAGGCGGCAAAGTTCCGAAAAAGGGCGACGACTAAACCTACCTCCGGCACCAGGAAGGCTCAGCTGCAGCTGAGCCTCTTTGCTATAGTGTGGGTATGCATTTTATCCGTGGCGACTGGCAGGCCGGCGAGCAAGCCTTAGCAGCCAAGCTCAATGAGACGCTGCGCAGCGGCAGGCCAGTCATCTGGCTCGTCAGCGGTGGCTCCAACATCGCCAGCAGCGTGCGCATTCAGAAGCAACTATCAGCCAACGCGCTGGAGAACCTAATAATCATGCTGATTGACGAGCGCTACGGGGAGGTCGGTCATGCCGATTCTAACTTCGCGCAATTGCTCGACGCCGGCTTCGAAGCCGGTCAGGCCCGCTTGCTACCGGTCTTACAGGCCGGGCTTGATTTTGAAGCCACCGCGGCAGCCTACGAAGAGCAGGTCAAAAAGGAGTTCGCGCAGCCTGGCAGTCTAATTATCGCGCAGCTGGGTATGGGCAGCGACGGGCATGTGGCCGGCATTTTGCCGCACTCGCCAGCTGCCAAGCCAAACGAGCACGTAGTCGTAGCCTACGAGAGCGATCCGTACCGACGAATTACGCTGACCTTCACGGCGCTGCGACAGATTGACACAGCCTATCTGTTTGCGTTCGGCGCCGAAAAATTACCGGCTGTCACCAATCTGGCGATGCATGAGCTGCCGCTCGAGGAGCAGCCAGCGCAAATCCTGCGAGAACTTTCCGACGTATACGTATATAATGACCAATTAGGAACCTAGGAGGACTACATGACCATTGCCATTCACGGCCTCGGCCGCATGGGTATGCAAATTGCCCGCAAACTCGCCGAAGACAATCATCAAGTTATCGCTCACAACCGGAGCCCGGAGCCCATTCAAGAAGCTGTCGGTTACGGCGCGGTTGGCGCCGCCGATAAGCAAGCCGTGGTGGCGGCCTTTCAGAATGCGCCAGTCGTAGTGTGGCTAATGCTGCCAGCCGACATTGTGGATGCGCAGCTCGACGAATGGCTTCCACTGCTGCCAGCCGGCAGTACTCTCATAGACGGCGGTAATTCTGATTTTCGCCTCACCAAGCAACGCGACGAGCGCGTCACAGCCGCCGGCCACCACTGGGTCGATGTTGGCACCAGCGGCGGCGTCTGGGGCTATCAAAACGGCTTCTCAATGATGGTCGGCGGCAACGATACTGCAGCCGTACAGGCTCTCGACCCAGTACTCCAAACGCTGGCCGCCCCTGAAGGCGCCTACCACCATTTTGGTCCGAGCGGCAGCGGTCACTTCGTCAAAATGGTTCACAATGCCATCGAATATGGCATGATGGAATCGCTGGCCGAAGGCTACCGCATGCTCAAAGAGGGTCCCTACGACAGCTTGGATCTGGCCGCCGCCGGTGAAGTCTGGCAGCACCACAGCGTCATTACCTCGTGGCTGAATGAGCTGTCACAACAGGCGTTGGCCGAAAATCCAGAACTGGATGGTATCGAAGGCTTCGTGGCCGAAAGCGGTGAAGCTCGCTGGACCCTAGAGACAGCCAAAGAGCTCGGCATTCCCTTACCGAGCATTCAGGCATCGTTTGATGTCCGGGTGGCTTCGCAAAAAGGCGAGGTAACATTTGCCACCAAATTACTGGCGGCCATGCGTAACAAATTTGGCGGTCACGAGCTAAACAAGTAATGACCGCGCAGCGAGCACCGAAACTAGAGCCGAGCATTATCGTCATTTTTGGTATTACGGGTGACCTGGCTCAACGCTACCTTTTGCCAGCCCTCTATCATCTTATGAAAGATGGCCTGCTGCATGACCAAACCGAAATTATAGGTATCAGCCGCCGAGAAATGTCGGTAACGGATCTGCTCGACAACGTTGAGTTGTGTATTAACGAAGTCGATAACATTTGCGACCCGGTAGCGCTGAAACGCCTGCAGCAGCACACGCGCATGCTGCAAATGAATTTGACCGACGCCAGCGATTATGACCGTCTGCTAACGACACTCAACGACATAGAAGCAGAAGTGGGCGTCTGCATGAACCGACTGTACTACCTTGCCATTCCACCCCAGGTATATGGCCCCATTATCGGCCTGATGGGCGCGGCCGGGCTCAATGCGAGTTGCCCTCATGGTGTCGCCATGACGCGCCTCCTGGTCGAGAAGCCCTTTGGCTACGATCTCGTCTCGGCCGAGGCACTTATCAGTGACACGGCAAAAGTTTTCGGCGAAGAACAGGTTTTCCGAATTGACCACTATCTGGCCAAGGAGACCGTTCAAAATATCCTGACCTTTCGGTTTCAAAATCCCATTTTCGAAGCCGTCTGGAACCGCCAAAATGTCGCCAGCATTGAAATAAGCGCCAGCGAAAAAATTGGCATTGAAGGCCGGGCTCATTTTTATGACACGATTGGTGCGCTGCGTGATTTTATCCAAAGCCATCTCTTGCAGCTATTGGCAATTGTGGCCATGGATCAGCCGTCACAGCTCGACAGCGACCATATCCACGCCAAGAAACAAGCTGTCCTGGAGCAAGTTCTGGCCGTCCCGCCCAACGCCGTCACCGAGCAGAGCCTGCGCGGTCAGTACGCTGGCTATAAGCAAGAGGTGGCCAACGACGACTCGACGACCGAAACGCTAGCCGGCATCCGCATTGGCATCGATAACGATCGCTGGCGCAACGTGCCGATTACGCTTTGGACAGGCAAGGGCTTGGCCGAAAAGAAGACCGAGATCAGCCTGACATTTCGGAGCGAGACTGGCGTCGCCAACAAACTGCGCTTCCGTATCCAGCCGAACGAAGGTATCGAGCTGGAACTAGTGACTAAAAAGCCTGGCTTTGAGACCGAACTGCAAACCGCCGCCATGGATTTTTCATACCAGGCAAACTTTGGCAGCCACGAACATCCCAACGCCTACGAACGTGTCCTGGCCGACGCCGTCCGCGGCGACCATACGCTGTTCGCCACCGGGCGCGAAGTGCTGGAGGCGTGGCGAATCGTTCAGCCAGTGCTCGATGAATGGGCCAAACAAACCGTACCCTTAGCCACTTATGACATGGGGACTGTGGGCGGGGAATTGATGCAAGCGCTCGAGTCTTAATCTGATAGAATAAGCGTATGCACGAAGTTGTCACACTGGTTGCCAAATATTTTGTAATTATACCGCTGCTCATAGCCGGTTATGTCTGGCTAAGGCTGGAGCAGAAAGATAAGCTTCGTTTTGTGCTGTTGGCTCTCGCCAGCGGTGTCGTGGCGGTGCTGCTCGCCAAAGTCGGCAGTAAACTCTATTATGATCCGCGGCCCTTTGTTAGCGGGCACTTTACACCGTACATTCCCCACGCCAGCGATAACGGCTTTCCTTCCGATCATACCTTGTTGAGTGCCTGGCTGGGCTTTCTGACACTGTCGCGCAGCCGTCGGCTCGGTGCGCTGGCGCTGGCATTCGCAGTCTTGGTTGGTGGCGCCCGGATGATTGCCGGCGTTCATCATTTACTAGATATTGTCGGCTCGTTTGTCTGTGCCGCCGTAGCAGTCGCGCTCTGTTCAGCGCTACTGGCGCGGAATCATAGAACCACGACTGTCGGCCAGGACGACGCTCAGTAAGGTGACAGACCGCACGGAGCAGCCCAGAGCAGGAGACTAATCATATGCTGGTAGATGTCTTGATCGTCGCCTTTGCCCTCAGCTCCTTATATCGAGGCCGAGAAATTGGCCTGGTTCGACAACTTGGTTCGACAATCGGCTTTTTTGCCGGCCTGTTTTTGGGCGCCGGACTGCAGCCGCATATTGTGCACCTGGCGCACTCGCAGGTTTCGCGGGCCCTGCTGGCTATCACGACGACTTTAAGCTGCGCACTCATATTGTTAAGTCTTGGGGAGGCGTTGGGCATCAAGCTGAAGAGCTACGTTATGCCGCGACCGATTAATCGCATCGACAACGGCCTGGGCAGCGTTCTGAGTGTCATCACCGTGCTGTTGACTGCATGGCTGTTCGCTGCCGTTCTGCGACCGTTGCCATTTCCTAGCCTACAAACCTCTCTTCGTAATTCATACATTATCAACCGCCTGAATGCAGCCCTGCCGTCAGCGCCGGCGGTTGTAGCTGATTTGGGCCACCTCATAAATCCTAACGGCTTTCCGGAAGTTTTTCTGGGGCCGGAACCGAATCCCAATAGCAGCGCGCAACTGCCTTCTTCCAGCAGCCTGGCGCCGGCCGTCGCTCGCGACCAAGCCTCGGTCGTTAAAATCGAAGGTGCCGGCTGCGGCGGCATCGTCGAAGGCTCGGGCTTCGTTGTCGGCCCTAATTTAGTGGCCACCAATGCCCACGTCGTAGCTGGCGTCGGCCATCCGTTCGTAGAAGACAGCAACGGTACGCACCGCTCGACGGCCATTTGGTTCAATCCCAATCTTGACCTGGCTATTTTGCGCACCAACAACCTGGCCGGCGGCAGCTTGTCACTGTCCAATGCCACCGTCAACCCTAAAACCGCTGCCGCGGTACTCGGCTATCCTGGCGGCGGCGGTTTTAGAGTCAACCCGGCTGTCGTACTGGACGAATTTACCGCCCGGGGCCGTAACATTTACAGCCAAGGCTCGACGACGCGCGATGTCTACGAAGTGCAGGCCGACATCATTCCCGGCAACTCCGGCGGACCGCTCATAACTGCCGACGGTACGGTGGTCGGCGTTGTCTTTGCCCAATCAACTACCTACGCTCACGTCGGCTATGCGCTCACCAGTCCAACCGTCAAGCAGCAGGTCAGTCAGGCTACCGATCGTAACCAAGTGGTCGACACGGGCAGCTGCGCCGAATAACTTTGCTATACTATTGTCGATACGCCTAAACACTGGCCTGAAGGCCGCGAGCCAAACATACTATGTCAGACAACAAAAAAGACTACCTCCGAAAAGGCGCCGAGGCGCCGGCTGAATTCCTGGACCGCAGTGTCGTGACGACCCAAAAACTGACCGCCGCGCTGCCAACCAATCAAATGATACGTAAAACCGGCGATTACTGGCACATGCTGGGGCCGGGCTTAACGACCGGTGCTTCCGATGATGATCCGTCGGGTATTGCCACCTATTCGCAAACCGGCGCGCAGTACGGCTACGGCTTGCTGTGGCTGTCGGTGGTGACATTCCCGTTGATGGCCATCGTACAAGAAATGTGCGCCCGCATTGGTTTAGTAACGGGCAGGGGATTAGCCGGCAATATTCGCGTTCATTTTTCCAAAAAAGTCCTCTATGTCTGCACCCTGCTGTTATTTGCCGCCAATGCGCTTAACATCGGTGCCGACATTGGCGCCATGGCCAAAGCCGTGCAGTTGCTGAATCCCAAAATCAATTTCAGCTTACTGGTGGTAGGCTTCACGGGCTTCTGCCTGTTTCTGCAGATTTTCATGCCCTATGCGCGCTACGCACGTTACCTGAAGTGGCTGGCTCTGGTGCTCTTTAGCTATGTCTTTTCGACGCTGATGGCCCACCTCAACTGGCACAGCGTGCTTTCGCATGCCTTTGTGCCGCATATTACCTTCTCCAAAGACCAGCTGTTTCTGATCTGTGCTATCCTCGGCACCACCATCTCACCCTATCTGTTTTTCTGGCAAACCTCCCAAGAAGTCGAAGAGCAAATTCTGCAGGGTAAAACCACGTTGGCCGAGCGCCAGACCGCTACCGACCCGACCGATATAAAAAGTATGCGTATCGATGTCTGGTCGGGCATGCTGCTTTCCAACCTGGTGATGTTCTTTATCATTGCCGCCTGCGGCAGCATACTGTTCCCGCACGGTATCACCAATATCACTTCGACTTCGCAGGCCGCCGAAGCCTTACGTCCGTTTGCCGGTAACGCTACCTATTTCCTGTTCGCCATCGGCATAATCGGTACCGGCTTGCTGGCTATTCCTGTCTTAGCCGGCTCGAGCAGCTACGCTTTGGCTGAAAGTTTTCGCTGGCGGGAAGGGCTGTATCGTACGCTGGGCAAAGCTTCATACGCCTTTTACGGCATTATTATCATTTCGATGCTGGTCGGCCTGGGCATTAACTTCCTCGGTATCGACCCCATCAAAGCCTTGATTTATTCAGCCGTGGGCAACGCGCTAGTCGCGCCGGTGGTACTGTTGTTGATTGTCTTGCTGAGCAGCAATAAGCGAGTTATGGGACGCTGGGTCAATAAGCGCTCAACGACCGTTATCGGCTGGCTCGTGACCTGCTTGATGCTCATTGCCAGCGTGGCGGCCATTGTTTCGCTTTTTTAGGGCAGTTATTCAGACCGCAGCGCTTCGATAGGGTCTTTGCGGGCTGCCTTGAGAGCCGGCACGGTGCCAAAGAGGACACCGACAAACAACGACACGCCGCTGGCGACCAGCACCACCTGCCAGCTTATAACCGGTCGTAGATTAGTTGCCAAGCGCAGGGCGCCATCGACGGCGAAAGCTAAGCCGATCCCCAGCAGGCCACCGACCAGGCTCAAGAGGCTGGATTCAATAATAAACTGGCTCAAGATCTGCCGATTGGTAGCGCCGACAGCCTTGCGAATACCAATCTCATGCATTCGCTCAGCGACCGACACCAGCATAACGTTCATGATGCCGATGCCGCCGACCAGCAGCGATATGGCTGCCACACCGGCAATCATTCGGGTGAGCAAATCCAGGATTTGATTGCTGGCGGTCAAATTTTGATTGCCGGCCAGGACACTAAAATTGCTTTGGCCACCATGTGAAACATCGAGCGCCCGACGAATGTGCTGGGCGACTTGGGAAGTTTGCTTGGTGTTGGCCGCTTTGGCCAGAATCTCATAGGTCGGCGCCGTATTATTGGTTAGCCGTTCGGCCACGTCGTTGGGTATAAAGATGGCGTTGTTGAAATCAGCCTGCTGGCTGAGCGGTGCCGTATTGAACTGATTAAAAATCCCGCGGACGATAAAGTCCTGGCCATGGAAGCTAAAGCTGCGCCCCAGCGGTATATTCTCATCAAATAGCTTTTCGGCAGCGTGCTGGCCGAGCACGGCAACCGTCTGGCCGTCGTCTTCCGGCGTCAAAAAAGCACCATAGGCGATAGATTGATTGAGCAAGCCGGCCAGGTCGCTGGTCGTGCCGAGCACGAAACCGTCATTATAGGTACCGTTAGCGCCCTTTATGGCACCGGTTACAATTGTCAGCGGCGCGCTGGCGCTGACGTCTTTTACACGGCTTATAGTCCGGACGTCGGCGCCGGTTAAGGTGCCACTGACGTTGAGTCCCGACAAGACGTTGGCGTTGTCGCCGTTTGATCCCGAACCGGCATGCAGTTGCGCTGGCTTGATGGTAATCAGATTTTCGCCTAAGTGATGAATCTGGCCGCCGATTTGCTGCTTGACACCTTCGCCGATGGCCACAATGGTGATAACCGACGCCACGCCAATGATCACGCCCAACATGGTCCAGAAGCTGCGCAATTTGGCACTGCGCACCGAATCAATGCCAGCCTTGAGATGACCGCGCGTCAACGATTTCATGATTTACTTCTCCGCGCTTTGGCTGGCTGGCGACGGGTCGTGGATTTTGATTTAGCTTTGGCCGGTTTGCGCTTGCCGCGGCGACGGCCGCTTTTATCGGGTAGCGCTTTCATGAGCGCCGATACGCCGGCTAAATCATCTTCTTCGCTGGTGGTAGGCAGCGTGTAGAGGACTTTGCGAGCGGTCGTCGCCACCCGTCCGAGCGCTGTTTTTTCGTCATGAATGACACTGCCGTCGTGCATATAGACAACCCGCGTGGCATAGCGGGTAAGCTCTGGATTGTGGGTCACAAAAATAATCGTATTGCCCATTTTATGAATGTCAGCCAGCAGCTCCATGACCAGCCGCGAACTTTCGCTGTCGAGGTTGCCGGTTGGCTCGTCAGCGATGATAATTTTGGGGTTGTTGACCAGCGCCCGGGCAATAGCCGCGCATTGCGCCTGACCGCCGCTGAGCTGTGACGGCAGGAAGTATTCACGACTCTGGATACCGACGCGCTCCAACATCTGACTGGCCAATTTCAGGCGGCGGGTTAGCGTCATGCCTTTATAGGCCAGCGGCAAAGCCACATTTTCGAGCGCTGTGAGGCGGGGCAGTAGATTAAACGATTGAAAGATAAAACCGATGGTATCGCGGCGAATTTTGGCGGCTTGGTTGGGACGCAGGCGAGCGACCGCCTTGCCGTCAAGCGCATAGTTGCCGTGGCTCGGCCGGTCCAAAAGCCCAATAACATTCATCAGCGTGCTCTTGCCGCAGCCGCTGGGGCCCATGACCGCCACGAACTCACCTTTGTCTATCTTTAAAGCGACCTCGTCGAGCGCCAGGGTAGTGGCGTCGCCGAAGCCGTACAGTTTGCTGACGTCTTCCAGTTCTATGAGTGCCATGAGTGCCTACAGTCTAAACCTTTTTTTGCACCTCTCGCAAGGTGTTTTTGTAGTAATTTCCTCCTTGTCATCCTTGCAAAGGCGAGGATCCAGAAAGCCAACCTCGAAAAGTGACCATGTCTGGATCCTCAGTCAAGCTAAGGATGACAGCGGCCCAGCCAAGTTCTGTATAATGGTGAAGGTCAAACTCGGAGGGGTCGCATAGTGGTCTAGTGCGCCGTCTTGGAAAGGCGGTATACTCGCAAGGGTATCGAGGGTTCGAATCCCTCTCCCTCCGCCAAAAGATGATTTTATATGTTCAAGCCCGAAAGTATTCCCATAACCCTGTCTGAGGCGGGGCCACTGCCCCACATTAGCATCGCTGTAGATAGCGCTTTAACTGATCGCTTCGAGAGTATTCAGTTTTCGCGTGAAGCGTTCACCTCCTGGGCCCAAGAGCGAGGGGCTCCTGAAAACATGACCGAGCCGTTACACATAGCTGTCCGTGAAACGTCGAGCGATGGACGAGAAGTACGCGGCGGTTTTTGGGCCGACAATACAAGCGCTTATATCAATCTATACGTTGGGCACTTGCTTGTAGCGGTGGACAAATTCCGCGATGCGTTTAGCTATGACGTTCTGGAAGCCGATCTTAATGACAGCCTCAATGGCACGCTTGTACATGAGGTTGAGCATTATTTCGACTACTGTCGTGGCGAGAGATTGTTAACCGCTCAGCAGCACCTACTTTTCAAGGAACTCCTCGAAGTGTCATCCCGCACGTCTGGAACGGGCGAGCTTTCTGAAGATCAAGTAGAGGAAGCTTTCACAGCGTACCACGCCTATGATGAGGAACAAGTCCATCAAACATACCTAGCGCTGCCTTATGAAGTGCGAGCCCGGGAGGCCAGTCGCGCCTATCGATGGGGGCATAATCATATGTTGTCCATGACGTTGCGTGCAATACAGTAGCCCAGCGGCCAGAGAGTTAGCTAATGGTGGTGCCAGCGGTTTGGCCGGTGGCGGCTTTGAGAATGTTGTCGGGTTGCATGGCGTCGAAAACAACGATTGGTAGTTTGTACTCCAGGGCCATGCCGAGAGCGGCTTTATCCATGACTTTGATGGCGTGATCGGACACGGCGTCTTCGAAAGAAATGTGGTCGACCTTGATGGCGTCGGGGAATGCTTCGGGATCTTTATCGTACACGCCGTCGACTTTGGTGGCCTTCAGAACGACGCCGCACTCCAGCTCCAAAGCCAGAATAGTAGCTGCCGTATCAGTCGTGACATATGGTCGACCGCTACCGCCAGCAACGATCACGACGCGACCTTTTTCAAGGTGCTTTTCGGCCAAACGGTGCACAAACGGCTCGGCAACCTGTTGGGCGAAAATGCTTGATAAACAGCGCGTCGGCACGCCTTGTGATTCGAAGATATCGGTCAGCGCCAGGGCGTTCATCATGGTCGCCAGCATACCGATGTGGTCGGCCGTCACGCGCTTAATGCCATGGCCGGCCAGCTGAGCGCCGCGCGCCAGATTGCCGCCACCAACCATAATCACCACTTGCGTGCCGCTGTCGACAACTTTTTTAACTTCTTGAGCCAGCCAAGTGCCGATCTTGGCGTCAAAGCCACCACCGGTCAACGAGCCGGCCAACTGTTCGCCGGACAGTTTTAGCAAAACGCGCTTATGGGAAGAGGGGGTCATCTAAAACACTAGTCTAGCAAAATTCCACCCCTAAAGCTATACTGAAGCCATGATTAAGGTGTACTCCTGGAACGTCAACGGCATCCGGGCCGTCGTCAAGAAAGACAAGTGGCAGCCATTCCTGGACAAGGAACAGCCCGATATTCTATGCCTGCAAGAAATCAAAGCCAAGCCCGAACAAATCGACGCCAACATTGATGGCTACAAAGCCTTCTGGTATTCGGCCGTCAAGCCGGGTTATTCCGGTACCGCCATCCTTAGCAAAGTTGAACCGCTACAGGTCGTCAACGGTTTCCCGCAGGACATCATCAAGCAATACAAGGTGAGCGGGGATACCTACGGTGACCCCAACGACGAGGGTAGGGTGATCGCCGCTGAATTTGAAAAATTCTGGGTAGTCACGGTGTATACACCAAACGCCAAAGACGACTTGAGCCGTATACCGCTCCGCCACAAGCATTGGGACCCGGCCTTTCTGGCCTATTGCCAACAACTGGAGCAGACCAAACCAGTGGTATTTTGCGGCGACCTAAACGTGGCGCACACCGAGGACGATCTGGCCAACCCCAAACCGAACCGCGGCAAAAAAGGCTTTACCGACGAAGAGCGAGGTGGCTTCCAGGCCTTTGTCGACGCCGGTTTTGTAGACACGCTGCGCCTCTTCAAGCAAGGCAACGGCCACTACACCTGGTGGAGCCACTTTGCCAACGCCCGCGCCCGGAACGTCGGCTGGCGTATCGATTACTTCTTAGTGTCCGAAAGCCTCAAGTCAAAAGTCAAAAGTGCCGACATTCACGCCAACGTCCTCGGCTCTGACCACTGCCCGATATCTGTTACACTTGCTATATGAGCGAGACTTTAGCAGCCGGGCAGTGGGATGCCGCCTACGCCGAAGGACGCTATGCTGGCGAACCACCATTACCATTTGTAGGTACCATCATTGATAGCCTGGGCGATGAGGGGCACGAAGCCTATGGTCTCTACGTTGGCTGTGGCAACGGACGTAATTATGTGCCGCTCCTGGAAAGCGGTCTTAGACTAACCGGCATTGATATTTCGGCGCTCGCTATCGAGCAGCTCGTGGAGCGCTGTCCCGCCGCCGAGAAAAAAGTGATGGTGCGTGATTTTCAGGCCATGCACGCCGCCAAGGTATGGGACTACATCGTCTCAATACAAACCTTTCAACTCGGCACCAAGCAAACGGTCATGGAATTATTTACTCACACCCACCAGGCGCTGCGGCCTGGAGGCAAGCTGTTCTTACGCGTAAATGCGGCCGACACCGAGATCTATCACCCACATCACACTATTGAAAGCTGGAAGAGCGGCAGCAAAACTATTGTCTACGAAGCCGGCTCTAAAAAAGATATGCCGGAGCACTTTTTTTCTAAACGAGAATTAGGTAGCATAGCAACCAAGTTTGGCTTTAAAATCATGAGCCCAGCTCGAAAAGTGACCGAAAGCCGACAACCGCCCAAAACAGGCACCTGGTCACAATGGGAAACAATCTGGCAGAGAGCTCGCTCATGAACGTCGTTGTTGGTTCAAAAAATCCCACCAAACTGGCCAGTGTTAAACAGGCATTTGACCGCTACTTTGACAGCCAAGTCATTGATTATCAAACACTCGAGACGGACAGTGGTGTCAGCGAGCAGCCGCTGAGTGTCGAGGAGACAATCCAGGGCGCCTTAAATCGGGCGGTCAACGCCGCGCAGGCAGTAACAGCCGATTTCAGCGTTGGTATCGAGGGCGGCATAAGTTTTTATACTATGAATGGTCACGAATACGGCGTAGAGATCAGTTGGGTCTGTGTCCGTGACTGTACAAGCGGCCAGAGTGAAATTGCTAGCAGCGCCGGATTTCCGGTATTCCCAAAGGTTGTCGCCCACATCAAACAAGGCAAAACGCTCAGTGATGCTATGGCCGAAGAGTACGGCATGCAACAGCTAGGCCAGAAAAACGGCTATATTGGCTGGCTGAGCGATGACGAAATTACCCGCCAGAGCAGCAATTTTGAAGCCGTCTTTTTAGCCCTCGGTTCGCTCATGAAAGAAGCCCAATCATGAGCCGGCCGTTTGCGGCTTTCGATATTGACGGCACACTGATTCGCTGGCAACTGTACCATGCTATCGGTGACGGCATGGCCAAACAGGGGATAATTCCAGCTAGTGAGTTCGCGCGCGTTCGCAAGGCCCGCATGAATTGGAAGCGCCGTAGCGGCGAAGATTCCTTTCGAGATTACGAAACCGCCCTCATAAAAGTATTTGACGCCGCACTTGAAGACCTGGCCGTCGACGATCTAAAACAGATTGTCGGGCGCGTCTTTGATGAGTATAAAGATCAGGTCTATATGTACACTCGAGACCTGATTGAAGCGCTGCGGGCCAAGAATTATCTACTCTTCGCTGTGTCGGGGTCACCGACGCTAATCGTCGAGTTGCTGGCGCAATTCTACGGCTTCGACGCTTCGGCTGGTACCGACTATCCGGCCGTTGACGGTCGCTTTACCGGCGAAAAGCTGCTGTCCCTGGGGCACAAGGACGAACTCTTGCGCGGCCTGGTAGAGCAGCACGGCGCAACATTTAGTGACAGTATTGCGGTCGGCGACAGTGAAGGCGACATCGGTATGCTGGCGCTGGTTGAGCAACCGATTGCCTTTAATCCTAGTAAGGGTTTGTTTGCACACGCGCAAGCGCAGCACTGGAGGGTAGTGCTGGAGCGCAAAAATATGATCTACCAGCTGGAGCCACAAAATGGAAGCTACATTTTGGCACAAACAAACAGCTGACAAGCCGCTGTTTCCCGATTTGCTGTGGAGTCGACCCGAGAATAAACGCCTGGCGGGCAAACTACTGATTATTGGCGGTAATGCCCACGGTTTCGCAGCCGCCGCCGAAGCCTATACGGAGGCCGAAAAGGCTGGCATCGGCACGGTCCGGGTTTTGCTGCCCGACAGCCTGCAAAAAACGGTTGGCCGTGTCTTTCCGGCCGGCGAATATGCGCCCAGCACGCCCAGCGGCAGCTTTGGCCAAACAGCGCTGGCCGAAGTGCTGGCTATGGCCAGCTGGGCCGATGGCGTTTTACTGGCCGGCGACTTTGGCCGCAATTCCGAAACAGCCATTTTGCTCGAACAACTGCTCATCAAATACTCTGGTCAGTTAACCCTAACAGGCGACGCTATCGATTATTGCCTCACTAATCCGTCGGTTTTGCTGGCGCGCCCACACACGCTGCTAACACCGAGTTTTTCGCAATTGCAGAAATTGGCAGCCGCCAGCCACTTCGCAACCGCGTTGACGTCAAAACTAGACTTCTTGCACACCATCGAGGCGCTGCATGACTTTACGGGTCAGCACAAGGCATACTGTGTCCTGCAACATCTGTTGACAATATTTGCCGCTGTCGACGGGCAGGTGAGCACTACCAAACCGGTACCGGATGCCAGCTCGGAACTTACACTTGCCAGTCATGCCGCCGTCTGGTGGCTGCAAAATCCTATCAAGCCGTTTGAGGCGTTGACGGTAAGCTTTGTGAGTTAAGCGGCTTCGCCTAAGGCGGCGCCACTCTCCAGGTACGCGGCGTAGCCTTCTTGCTCTTCGGGGTTAAGCTGAAGGGCGACTAAATCAGGGTTCAGTACGCTCACCGCACCAAGTTCATCCCGGCGCATGATTTCCGGTGCCGAAAAGCCAGCCATCAATCGATCTGGGTCAGTCTGCGGCGAGTGCCGGCGGACAGCGCCATAATCGCCACTATTTTGGTTGAGACGTAGTTCATTTGCCATTACCTAACTCCTCTTTATTTCGTTACCGCACTCAATATGCTCCGTTATACGCTTATGGTTCGCCGGCGTCAATGTCGGAAAATAAAAAGGCTTCGTCGATATGTAGACTCGAGCGAAGCGTCAAGAATGGAACGAAATAGTAACGTGGTGCCGCGGGACGGACTTGAACCGTCACGAGCTTGCGCTCACAGGATTTTGAGTCCGGCGTGTCTACCAATTCCACCACCGCGGCACGTTATCTGGTAGGCCTTCGAGGGGTAATTGTACTATACTTGTGGTTATAGAGCTAGCTGGCTCTTGGTTTTCATATGGCTACAAATATACCCGACCCGCAAGATTCTACACAACCGCTACTGCCGGTTCCAGAAGGCACGCCAGACGTCTTGGCTGCTGATGTGATTCGTGACAAAGTCGCTCGCGTCTACGCTGCCGAGCCCGACGCCGGCCAGGAGCTGAACAAAGCTAGGACGGCCACCCGCCGCAGCCCGCATCAGCAATTTATGTACGACCTCAGCACCTCAGGGAAAGATCTGGCAACTATTCAGACCGAGTGGCACAATTATTACCAAAGCCTGCCGAACGACGAAAAGCATCGCGTCTGGCAGGAATTTTATTCCAGCCAATCACAGATAACTGGCCAGCTGCCGACTCCTCAAGTGGTGGCCGAACACAAGCAACAGGCTCGCAGCGGCGGCCAGATGTCGAAGCCGCCCAAACTGCGCGACGCCCGCAGCACCAAAGACCTCCAAACTGCGCTGCGCAACAGCGTCACAGCCGGCGGCAAACTCGAAGCTAAGCATCATCTACAGTCATTGTTATTTGGCCTCGGCATGGGCCTAGTGGTAGTTATTATTTTCCTGTTTGGCTTCTTTAACGAAGTTATCATCTCACCCTTTATTCAGCCGGGCCGGGTGGCCGCCGATACGCCGCTGATCGTCAATAGCAGTAGTGTCGCCCCGACCGCCACGCCCGAAGTGATCATTCCAAAAATTAATGTGGAGATCCCGGTCAACTACAACGAGACTTCGACCGACGAGTCGACCATTGAGAACGACTTGGAGAGCGGTATCGTCCACTACCCAACCACGGCCTTACCGGGCCAAAACGGCAACACGGCGTTTTTCGGCCACAGCAGCAACAACATTTTTAATAAGGGTAAGTACAAATTTGCGTTCGTCTTGCTCCATACGCTGGTGCCGGGCGACACCTTTTACCTAACCTACAATGGCAAAGTGTACGTCTACAAAGTCATCACCAAGACCGTCGTGCCGCCCAGTCAGGTGAGCGTGCTCGACCCGATAGCCGGCCAGACAGCCACCGCGACGCTCATTACTTGTGACCCGCCGGGCACTAGCTTAAACCGTCTGGTTGTTGTCGGCCAGCAAATCAGTCCCGACCCGGGCGGCAATAGTGCTTCCAGCGCCCATGCATCGACCGGCGGACAGGGGACTTCTTTGCCGGGTAACGGCCCGACCGCCTGGACGCGCTTTATCAGAACAACGGTAGGTAAAGTACTGACAATCGGTGTGCTGTTTGCCGCCTTGGTGTGGGTTATCCGCTGGATGAACGCTCCGGCTCGCCGGCAGCGAGCACTCTCCTAGAGGTCGGCTGGCGCTAGCAGGGCAGTTTGGGCCAGCTCAAGCTGGTTAGTGCCAGCCTCGGGCGCCACCAGATACACATATTTATAGTTGGGCGCGAAAATTGGCAGATACGTCGGATTGGCAGCGCTGAGAATCTGCTTATTGGTATAGTCGTAGTCGAAAATTTGTAGCTTGCCGCTGGTGACATACGTCAAACGATCACCGTCCATCCAGCTGGCGTGGGCTTGCGGCGCGTCAAGTGATTCCTGGGCTACGTAGTTGTAGCCCAGTTTATTCTCGATATCGTAGACGCCAAACTGGGTTCCATTTTCGGCCACAATAAACTGGGCGTTGGTTGAAAAACTCAGATAATTCGGCTGCGGAACGTGCAACACCTGGGCGGGCACCGGACTTTGTTTCGGCTGGCTCTGCAGCTGGCCAACCGGATCCTTATAGATATAGACTTTGTCGCTGCTGGTGGCCCCGGTGGCCACATAGAGCGTGCCGCTATACTTCGTTAGATCGACCAGATAGGTGGGACTGGCTGGTAGGCTGCGAACCGTATAGGTGGTAGTCCCAGTAGTCAGCTTGACCAGCGCCTTGCCGGCCGGGGCACCCGTATCGGTTACATAGAGCAGCGTATCGCTGCCGTATGATTGATAGGCCAGCACTCGCTGCAAAACACGGGTCGCTGCCGGTGCTCGCAAGCTGGCTGTCTGCAATTCTTGGTTGGCGGCATCGTACAGGTAGTACTGATCGTATTTCTTATCTTTGAGCGTCAGTTTGGCCGGGCTGTTGTTCAGGGTGTCATTAAGATTGAGTGACTGATCGGGATTGGTGCGATCGAGCAATATATATTCCATTTTGCCGTCATACATGTGTTGCAACAGGACATGCTGGTTGTCGCTGGCCCACTCGGCTACCTGCCAACTCTCGCCGCTCGTAGCCTTGGTGAGCAGATTGGCCGGTAGGTTGATGGTGGTCACCGTTCGCTCAGGCGTTTTTAGATCATAGACGTCGAAACTAGTAAGACTGTTGGCGGCAGGTACCAGCAGCCAGCGCCGATCAGGACTTTGAGAAGTGAAGCTGGGGGCGGCGGTTAAATTTTGCAGTTTTTTGGTGGTCAGGCTAGTGGGCAAAAGCAAGGGGTAGTCAAAGTGCTCGACGCTGCCGCCGTTGAGCTCAATCGTCCGCTGCCAGGAACGATAGCCACTGCGTGTTAACTGCACATGGTAGATGCCCTCCGGCAACACCAGGCGAGCATTCGTCTTGGCCTTATTGAGCTGGCCGTTAATATAAATATTGGCTGGGTTGGGCTGACTGGAGAAGAACGTTAAACCGTTCTGAATAACATGCCCGTTCTTGCCAAGGCCAAAGCCATAGGCTTGATATACTAGGATCAGGGCGGCCGTCACGATGGCGATGGCAATACAAATATAGCCCGTAAGCAAAATAATACGGTGTCGAAATTCTTTCTTGGGGTCTAAATATTCCATAGAGGCGCGTCTTGCTAGTGACTAGTATATAGGATGCACTTGCAGCCAACCATAAGAGGGTTTAAAATAGAGGCAAATCCCTCTTATGAGTGATCGGATAAAAAGTGAGCAAAAAAAACAATATCATCGAAATCAACGGTAAACGCTACGACGCCCGCACGGGTGATCTGTTAGATGCCACGCCAGCCACCGCGGCTAAGACAGTGCGCAACATTGACGGCGTGCATGCTGCTCCACACGCTCGACCGGCTGCCAAAGCTACGGCTCAGCAGCCTGTCCACGATACGGTTCGGCCAGCCGCCAAGACAGCTCGCAAGCACCGTCCGCAGCCCTCGCGCACCCTTATGCGCCACGCCGTCAAGAAGCCCGCCGCCAGCGTCAAAACTCATCATAAAACTGTGGCGCCGCTCGATAGACTAGCGCCTCAACCGCTGGCCAGCCTCCAGACCAAAGCTTCGGTGCACCGCATCGATGACAAGCGTCTGCAGAAAGCCAAAAGCGTGCCCCAAAGCCAGGCTATTAAGCGTTTTGACACCGCTCCGGTGCATCATCTAACGGGAGCCGCCATGGCGCCGCTAGTAGCTACCCATAGCGCCCAGCCCCTTGTGCCGCGGCCGCAGCCAGTTGCGCCCAGCCGCGCCCAAACCACCAGCGATCTCCTGCAACGGGCTCTCGAGCAAGCCACCAGCCACGAAGAGCCGCGGCTCAGCAAACGGCAACGAGGCTTGGTGCGCTCGCGGCGCATTACCAGCGTCAGTGCCGTGACACTGTCGGTTTTTGTGTTGCTCGGCGTGGTCGTTTATCAGAACATGACAAATATCCGCCTGCAGTTTGCCTCGGCTAAGGCCGGTTTTGCGGTCAGCCTGCCCAATAAGCAACCGGCCGGCTACCACCTCAGCCATCTCACCTACCAAAATGGCCTGGCCGCCTTCAACTTTACCAGTAACACCGACAGCCGGGCCTACGCACTTATCGAAAAAGCATCACCCTGGAATAGTCAGGCGCTGCGTGAAGGCTACGTTGCAACGATCACCAAAGACTACCAAACTATCGAAGCTGGCGGCCGTACCGTCTATCTGTACGGTCAGCAGAATGCTACCTGGGTCAGCAGTGGCGTCTGGTACCAAGTCCAGACCAGTGGCTCGCTGAGCACCCGTCAGTTGGTCGATCTGGCCAGCTCTTTATAGGCAGCCGCCTACTTTTCTCTTATAATAAGGCTTCATGAAGACCGTCCGCACTCGTTTCGCCCCCAGCCCGACTGGTTTCTTGCACGTTGGCGGCATTAGAACGGCGCTGTTCGCCTGGCTGGTAGCTCGTCAACAGGGCGGTGCCTTTGTACTGCGCTTTGAAGACACCGATCAGAAGCGCGAAGTCGCCGGCGCCCGCGAACACCTAATCAACAGTCTGCGCCAGCTCGGCTTGCAGTACGACGAGGGGCCGGACATTGGCGGCCCGTTCGCACCCTATAGTCAAAGCCAACGGCTTGAAACTTACCAGCGCTGGGCCCAACAGCTGATTGAGGCCGGCCGGGCCTATGCCGACCCCTATAGCCCAGCAGAAGTCGAAGCCTTTCGGCGCCAGGCTCAAGCCGCCAAACAACCGTTTTTGTACCGTAATCATCGGCCGGAGCAGCCACCCGCCTGGGATGGTAGCCAGCCGCTGCGCTTCAAAGCCGACCCCAAGTCCTACCAGTGGCACGATGCCGTGATGGGCGATCGCTCCGCCGGCCCGGAAGTTATCGACGATTTCGTACTCATCAAATCAGATGGTTATCCGACCTACAACTTCGCGCACATCGTCGACGACGCCGAAATGGAAATCAGCCATGTGATCCGCGGGCAGGAATTCTTAGCCAGCGTACCCAACTACCTAAATCTGTACGAAGCTCTCGGCTTGGAAGTACCAGTGCTCGCCACCGTCCCGCACGTCATGAACCCCGAAGGCAACAAAAAGCTCAGTAAGCGCGATGGCGCCAAAGATGTGCTGGAATATATCCGCGAAGGCTATCTGCCCGAGGCGTTGATCAATTTCATGGCAACGCTCGGCTGGAACGATGGCAGCGAACAGGAAATCTTCAGTCGGCAAGAGCTGGTTGAAAGGTTCAGCTTGGAGCGGGTCCAGCACAGCGGCGCCCGCTTTGACGAACGGCGCCTGGAATGGATGAACGGCTACTGGATTCGCCAGCTGGGCCTTGATGACCTCTACGAAAGAGTGGCAGACTTTTGGCCGCCCGAAGCCGCCTCGGCCAGTACTGCCTACAAAAAACAGATCCTCGGTCTGGTACAGGAACGGCTCAAGTACTTCGCTGAGCTGCCCGAGCTGAGCCGCTTTTTCTTCATCGATTTACCGGTTGACCCAACGCTCATCAGTCACCATAAACAGCTCAAAAAACTTTCTCAAGAAGAGTTACATGATCTGTTAATAACCGCCCGTGACAGTTTACAAGCCAGCGACTTTAGCCTCGCCGATCTAACGCCGCGCCTGAATGAACTGCTCGAAGCCAGCGGCCAAAAACCAGCTATTTTATTCAGCCTCATTCGTATTGCCACCACCCAAGCGCCGGCCAGCCCCGCCTTAGCCGAAACCCTGGCGGTGCTCGGCAAAGACCGCAGCCTGGAGCGCCTCGACCGGCAGCTGAAAAGCCTGGCCTAAACTGGTCTCTTAGCATAAGCATTGTTATACTGGAGATATGCAACATGATTTTCGGCCGCGCCGGCGACCGACGACGCCAACACAAACAACCGATTCCGACGAGGCCGCTGCTTTTCGTACACCCGAAACAGTAGCCGCTGCCGAAGACCTGTCGGTTCCGGCTCATGCACCAGTCGAGACAGTAACGCCTGTCGCTGGCTGGCGCGCCAAGTTAGCCGTCCACTGGCCGCCGACGAAAAAAGAGGCCCTCCTGAGCGGCGTGGCGGTAATACTACTGATCGGCGCTCTTGTCTTGGCCGTTGGACACCAGAGTCCCAAGGCCGCAGTAGCTGCAGTGCCGAAGCCTGTCAAAAAAGCAGCCCCCAAACCAACCACCGTGCCATCGACATTGAGCGGCCTACCCGTTGATCCAAGCCTCAATCAACGGCCCGTGACCGCTGTTATGATCGAAAACAGCCTCGATGCCCGGCCGCAAGCCGGCCTCGGCCAAGCCGGTGTGGTGTTCGAAGCCATCGCCGAAGGCGGCATTACCCGCTTCTTAGCCTTATTCCAAGATACCGCGCCGTCAGATGTCGGGCCCATCCGCAGCGCCCGCCCGTATTATGTACAGTGGGCAATGGGCTTTGACCCCGGTTACGCCCATGTCGGCGGTAGCCCGGAAGCCCTGCAGGACATTAAAGCCTGGGGCGTGCATGATCTTGATCAGTTTGCCAACGGCGGCTCGTACCACCGGGTTAGCTCACGAGCCGCACCCCACAATGTCTATACCGCCATTAGCACCCTCAATCAACTTGAGGCAAGCAAAGGCCTGACCACCAGCACATTTACCGGCTTTGCACGCAAAAAAGATGCGCCAGCCAAAGTGCCAACGGCTAAAACCATCAACCTAAACATTTCCGGCCCGTCGTATAACGTGCACTACGATTACGATGCCACTACCAACAGCTACGCCCGCAGCGAAGGCGGCGCGCCGCACATCGACGCCAATACCAATGCTCAGATACGCCCTAAAGTAGTCGTCGCGCTGGTCATGCCGTATGGCCTGGAAGCCGATGACCACCACTCCTCGTATGGCACGATTGGCAGCGGCGCCGCCTATTATTTCCAGGATGGCACCGTCACCACCGGCCAGTGGGCCAAGAGTGATAACGCCAGCCAGTTCGTTTTCACCGATAGTGCCGGCCAACCCATGAAGTTCAATGCCGGCCAGACCTGGCTGACGGCCCTCGGCACACCCGGCGCCGTAACTTCCGCCCCCTAAGCTATGGATTACCTACAGCAGCTCCAGCAGTACGGCCGTCGCTATCTGTTTGCGCTGGTAACCTTAGAAAATATCCTGACCATCGCCGTTGATTGGACCCTCAGTAGCCACACGCAGTACAGTCATCTGGTGATAGCGGCAATAAGCCTGGTAGCCGGTTTACTGCTCAGCCTGCTCCTGGTTTGGCTGGTCAGCCACTTCTTAATGCAGCCGCTGCGAGCTATCTGGCAGGCCGTTTTTCACCTGAGCCCCAGTCAGCAGGGCGTGGCCGCTCCGGACGTGGCTGCGCTGCATTTTGGTCGTGAGCTGGTGGCCAGCCTGACAGCGCAGCTCTACCAGCTGTCGAGTAGTGCCGAGCAGGCCATTGCCGCCGGCAACCAGGCCCGTTACGATGTGAGCCGCAGCTTCGTGGCTCAGAACTTGCCGCTGCCGCTGTTTGTGCTCGATCCGTCAGAGACGATTAGGTTTGCGAACGAAGCGGCCGCCCAGTACGTCGGTCACGCAGCGGCCGATCTGGTGGGCAAGAATATCTATATGGTGCTCGATATGTCGTTTCCCAGCAACGATACCTTCGACACCTGGCTCAAAACAGTTAAGACGCAGAAGGCCACAGCCAGCCAAAACTGGGAGCGCGTGCGTCTGAATGTCCGCGACGATCATCCAGAACGCCTGTTCGACCTGGCGGCCTACTATAATCGCGACAATCCACAGCGCATCGAAACCATGCTCGTGCTTTTCGATCACACCAAGCAGTACAGTCAGGACGACCAGGCGATCAGCTTTATCGCCCTGAGTGTGCACGAGCTGCGCACCCCACTAACGCTGTTGCGCGGCTACATCGAAGTTTTTGAAGAAGAGATGAACGATCAGGCCGACCCCGAGCTGAAGGGTTTCATGCTCAAAATGCACGCCCAGGCCGAGCAGCTGACCGCTTTTGTGAACAACATCCTGAACGTTGCCCGGATTGACGACGATCAGTTAGAGTTGCATTTGCAGCAAGAAGATTGGAGCACCGTCCTCAAAAGCGCTATCGAGATGATCAGCCTGCGCGCCAAAGTGCGCGGTATCACCCTGCAATGCCGCATTGCTACCAACCTGCCGCCAGTTGGCGTTGACCGCCTGAGCATTCGCGAAGTCATCAACAATCTCATCGACAATGCCATCAAGTACAGCGGCACCAGCAAAGTTATCCAAATCGAAACCCACCTTGGCCAGGATGGCCTGGTCGAAACCACTGTCCAGGATTTCGGTCTCGGGATTTCCTCGAGCATCATGCCCAATCTGTTTACTAAGTTCTATCGTGATCACCGCAACCGGGCTCAGATCGGCGGCACCGGCCTCGGTCTCTATCTCAGCAAGGCCATTGTCACCGCTCATGGCGGCAACTTGTGGGTCCGCAGCCATGAAGGGCAGGGCAGCACCTTTGGCTTTACCCTGGTACCGTACGCCCAGCTGACCGAAGAGTTAAAACAGAGCGGCAACAAAGAAATAACTCGCGGCGCCCACGGCTGGATCAAGAACCACTCGCTCTACCGGAGGTAGGGGATTAGTGGGATGGTGGGGTGGTGAGATAGTGGGATGGTTTTCGTGGCCTGTCAGGCAGCACCATTGAATCATCCTACTATCCAACTAACCCACTATCTCACTATCTCCCATCTACTTGCTGCTACAATAGAGCTATGCCCGACCAACCCGCTTCTTCTGGCCGCAGCGTCCTCTGTATTGAGGATGAGCTGTTCATCAGCGAGCTCTACACCCGCGCCTTAACCAAAGCCGGCTACACGGTCACCGTTATTGCCGATGGTGAAGTGGCCCTGAAAGAAGCTCAAACTAATAAATATGATCTGATTTTACTCGATCTGATGGTGCCCAATCTGACCGGTATCGAAATCCTGCGCGCCTTGCGCGACCCAGCCCGGGTACCGCCCATCAAAGCCAAAATTGTCATTACGACTAACCTCGAACAGCGCGACGACGTCCGGGCCGACATCGAAAAGCAGGCCGACGGCTATCTCGTCAAAGCCGAACTCACCCCCCACGAACTCGTAGAAGTCATCAATACCATCAAATAGCCTTAGCAAAAATACTCTGGAGTTCCACTTGGGTCGCCGGCGTGAGGAGAACCTGATTACGGGCAGTTTAGCTAGCAAGTCGCGTGACGAGGACTGTCTGAGGAGCGGCTAGCGACAAGTTCCGCAGGAGCCGGATGCTAGCTGAAGTGAACGTAGTCACGTTCGACGTTTTAGCCGGTGAGTTTTGCTTACTTTTGCGAATCAAAAGTAAGGAGAGAAAAAGAGATGACTGTCACCTGCTGGAGGAGGTATGTCTGGCTCACTGTTTGTTTCTGGATCCTCGCCTGCGCAAGGATGACATAAGTGGTATGTCTGGCTCACTGTCATCCTGAGCGTCAGTCGAAGGATCTCGTAGGGGTCCTGAAACTAGTTCAGGATGACGAGGGTTAAAAATGTCGCTTATGGCTTGACAGTAGGGCGTATAATTAATGGTAGCCATGGGGAGACTTCCGCAAGGATTTACTCCGCAGACTTATAACCAAGCAAGCACACTCCGGTCCCTGCAAGCTTCCATAGTTACATCAGTTTCCAGCCTAAGAGATAAGCTCTGAACGGTAGCCCCATCTCGCTGTAAGCTTCAACTCCAATCCGTTTACTGGCCTCTGTCAGTCCTACTTTTTATTACTTATTTTAGGAGATTACTACTATGGAAACTATTCAATTCAGCCCCAAAGAAATCGAAGTCACGTCGGTCTTTTTCAGCAATAACGGCGATAGCCTGCGCTTCGCCAGCTACCCGCGCCGGCTGGTCTATAAAGGCCGCGAGTACATCCTGGCGGACGCCTAAACAAAAAATTTCAAACCTTCAATTTTTAATTTTCATTCAATCTGCAATACGCCAAGATGGCAATACTTTGAAAATTGATTATTGGGGCTTGAATGAAAATTGATGCTTGTAAATTGAAAATTAGCAAGAAAGTAGCTTGAAATGAGATCACAGGAGACGGAACTATGGACCAAAGTATTGAAAATGTGGCCGGAAGCAATGGCGTATCAGTCCACACCGGTTTCCCTAATCCGGCGCTGGATCGGCGCGGGCAAGGGCAGGCGCTCGCGCTCGACCTGAACCAGCTACTGGTGCGCCGGCCCAGCAGTACCTATCTGTTTCGGATCAGCGGTCACCACTGGGCCAGCCAGGGTGTTTACGATGGCGATGTGGCCGTCATCGACCGCGCCTTGCCGGCGCGCGACAGCGATCTGGTAATTGCCTGGCAGGACAGCGGTTTTGTAGTCAGTCGGCGCCGCTCACTGCCCGACGACTGCCAGCCGTGGGGCGTCATTACTGCCGTCATCCACCAATTCGAACGAGACTAAATAAATGCTCAATGCTCAAGTATCAATGCGCAATGAATGCTCAATGCAGCAATGCACTAATGCATTTAATCATTTGTTCATTGCGCATTCATTGCCAATTGAACATTGCCCATTGAGCATTGGAGCTCACCCGTGAGCGCTATCTTTGCCCTGATTGATTGCAACAACTTCTTTGTCAGT
>Ga0070660_100000031_pt1 | contig 86092 bp, 72 predicted proteins | sample KBSC33metaG_FD_64670 | JGI IMG/M metagenome (GOLD analysis project Ga0070660, IMG submission 64670) | Corn rhizosphere microbial communities from Kellogg Biological Station, Michigan, USA - KBS C3-3 metaG | ecosystem: Host-associated > Plants > Roots > Rhizosphere > Soil ... | reverse complement strand
GGCCGAAAGGTATCGCGGGACTGCGAATAAGAGAGTGGGCCTGCAGTGGATGTGGTGTCGTGCATGATCGAGATACCAACGCTGCGCTGAACATTCTCCGATGCGGACGTGCATCGCCAGCTGTGGGAATCCTCCGCCTTTAGCAGGCGGAGGAGGACGTCAATCTGTCTCCAATTCCATGTCTTGTAGTCCGTCGGTCCGACAACGGCTGCCTTTATCAGGCAGCCTGATCCACTGGCCGCAAGCGTGCCTGCCGGTGCCGTGGCCGGCCGGTCGTTGTGCTTGCTTGTTGCCTACTGCTTACTGCCTACGCGTAAATCACGTCGGGATCGCGCCGCGCCGGGTCGTACAGCGCGTCGATCGTCGCCGCGCGATGCTGCTGCACGGCCGTCTGGTTCAGCGACCCCTTGTCGGTCACTTCGCCGAGATCGAGCGACGGCGGCGTGTCGATCAACCGGATGCGCGCGACGAACGTCGAGCCGCCGCTGGCATGCCGGTTCAGCGCGGCAAGCCACGTCGTGAACGCCGCGCGTACGGCCGGCGCGCGCAGCACGTCGGACACCGGCGCGTCGGCGGCGAGCCCCGCCAGCGCGCGGCACGCGTCGACGCGCGGAAACACGAGCAGCCCGATGTCGTCGCGATTGATCCCGGTGACGACCACGTCCTGCACGTACGGCGCGCCGCTCGACACCGCGTTCGCGCGCAACGGCCCGACGCTGACGAAGGTGCCGCTGCTCAGCTTGAAGTCCTCGGTCAGCCGCCCGTCGAACTGCAACCCGAGTTCCGGCCGCTGCGGATCGGCAAAGACCCCCGCGTCGCCGCTGCGGTAATACCCTTCTCCGTCGAACACGTCGCGCGGATCGACGTCCGCGTGCCAGTAGCCGCGCATCACGTTCGGCCCCTTGAAACGCAGCTCGAGCTTGCCGCCGCACGGCACCAGCTTCGCGTCGCAGCCAGGCGCGGGCAGCCCGATGTAGCCGGCACGCATCAGCGGCCCCGTGGTGAACAGGCACGACGGCGACGCCTCCGTCATCCCGAGGCCGGCCATGATCCGGATGCGCTCGCCGCAATGCGCGTAGGTCACGCGGTCGAGCCGGTCCCACGCGGCCTGCGACAACCCCGCGCCGCCGAAGAAATACAGCTTCACGCGCGAGAAGAACGTGTCGCGCAGCGCGGCATCGTGTTCGAGCGCGACGGTCAGCTCTTCCCAGCCCTTCGGTACGTTGAAGTAGATCGTCGGCGCGATCTCGCGCAGGTTGCGCACGGTTTCGTCGAAGCGGCCCGGCATCGGGCGGCCGTCGTCGATGTACAGCGTGCCGCCGTTGTACAGCGCGATGCCGAGGTTGTGACTGCCGCCGAACGTGTGATTCCACGGCAGCCAGTCGACCAGCACCGGCGGCTCGCGCGTGAGCTCGGGCATCGTCTGGCGCAGCATCTGCTGGTTGCTGCACAGCATCCGGTGCGTGGTCGGCACCGCCTTCGGCTGCTTCGTCGAACCGGACGTGAACAGGATCTTCGCGAGATGATCGGGGCCGATCGCCGCATGGATCGCGTCGATCGTGCGCGGTGCCGTCGCGAGCAAACGCGAGAGCGGCACCGCGCGGCCCTTTCCGTGCGCGCCGGCATCGTCGTCGCGTGCGACGATCAGCGCCGCATCGGCCGGCAACGTGGCGTCGAGCGCACGCATGAACGGCGCGCGTTCGGCGACGAAGACGGCGCCCGGGCGCAGTACGCCGAGCGTGTGGCGCAGTTTGCCGTAGTCGGTCGACACGAGCGAATACGCGGGCGAGATCGGCGCGTACGGCACGCCGGCCAGCATGGCCGCGAACATCAGTTGCAGATGCTCGAGATCGTTGCCGGACAGCACCGCGAGCGGACGCTCGGCCGACAGCCCGAGATCGACGAGGCCCTGGCCGAGCGCGCGAGCGCGCTCCAGCATCCGCGCGTAGGTGATCTCGATCCAGCGGCCATCGGCGCCGCGCCGCGCGGCCAGCACGCGATCGGGGTGCGCTTGCGCGCCGCGCACGAGGCAGTCGGTCAGGCGCGTCGGGTAATCGCCGAGCGGTTCGCGCGAACGCAGGTACCACGTGCCGTTTTCCGCGCGGCGAATCTCGGCCGCGCCGACGGCGACGGCCGCCGCGCGATAGCGCACGCCGCCCGTGTCGTTCACCGGCCCGCTCGCGGGCGTCGCTACCTTCATCGTGGCCTCGCTCATATGGGGTAATGCCGCGGCGTGGTCTGCACGGTGATCCAGCGCAGCTCGGTGAATTCGGCGATCGACGCACGGCTGCCGAAGCGGCCGTAACCGCTCGCCTTGGTGCCGCCGAACGGCATCTGCGCCTCGTCGTGCACGGTCGGCCCGTTGATGTGGCAGATCCCCGACTCGATCCGTCGCGCGAGCGTCATTGCCCGTGCGATATCGCGGCTGAACACGCTCGCCGACAGCCCGAACTCGCTGTCGTTCGCGAGCGCGACCGCTTGGTCGTCGCTGTCCGCGCGCAGGATCGCGACCACCGGCGCGAACGATTCCTCGCGATAGAGCCGCATGTCGCGCGTGACGCCGTCGACGATCGCCGGCTGCATCGTCGCGCCGTCGATCCGGCAGCCGAGCGGCAAGCGCGCGCCGTGCGCACGGGCATCCTCGACGAGCGACGCCGCGCGCGCGGCCGCCGCCGCGTCGACCATCGTGCCGAGCGGATGGCCGGCCAGCGGATCGCCGGCGACCAGCGTGCGCGCCTTCGCGGCCAACCGTTCGACGAGCGCATCGGCGATCGGCCGCGCGACGATCACGCGCTCGGTCGACATGCAGATCTGCCCCTGGTTGAAGAACGCGCCGAATGCGATCGCGTCGACGGCTGCGTCGACATCCGCGTCGTCGAGCACGAGCACCGGCGCCTTGCCGCCGAGTTCGAGCAGCACGGGTTTCAGGTGCGCGGCCGCGTGGCGCGCGATGATGCGCCCGACGTGCGTCGACCCGGTGAAGTTGATCCGCTTCACGTGCGGATGCGCGATCAGCCGCTCGACGAGTTCCGGCGCATCGGCCGCCGCGTGCGTGATCACGTTGACGACGCCCGCGCCGAGCCCGGCGTCGTCCAGCACCGCGCCGATCAGCGCGTGCACGCCCGGGCACGCTTCGGACGCCTTCAGCACGACCGTGTTGCCGCACGCGAGCGGCATCGCCAGCGCGCGCGTGCCGAGGATCACCGGCGCATTCCACGGCGCGATGCCGAGCACCACGCCGCACGGCACGCGCATCGCGAGCGCGAGATTGCCGGGCACGTCGGACGGGATCACGTCGCCGTCGATCTGGGTGGTCATCGACGCGGCCTCGCGCAGCATGTTCGCCGCGAGCGTCACGTTGAAGCCGAGCCAGCCGGGCGTCGCGCCGGTTTCGGCGACGCCGGTCGCGATGAATTCGTCGATGCGCGCGTCCATCAGGTCGGCCGCCTTCAGCAGCCGGCGGCGCCGCTCGGTCGGCGCGAGGGCCGCCCAGGCGGGAAACGCCCGGTGCGCGGCGTCGATCGCCGCGTCGGCGTCGGCCGGGCCGGCCGCCGGCGCGCGCGACGCAAGCGCGCCCGTCGCGGGGTTGAATCGGTCGAAGGTTCGCCCGTCGCGGGCGGTGCACCACTCGCCCGCGATCAGCATCCGTCTGTCGGTCATGTCGTCTCCTGCCTTGCCTGTCTCTTGTGGTTGCGTCGGCGGTGATGTCAGCGTTTGTATGCCTGCAGGCCCGGCTTGATCGCCTTGTCGTCGAGGAACTGCTTCAGCCCCTGCTCGCGGCCGCGCTCCGGATCGCGCAACTGCGCCTGGTCGAGCTTCGCATACAGATAATCCTCGCATTGCTCCCACGTGAGTTCGCGCGAACGCTTGAAGCCATGCTTCGCCGCGCGCAGCACGACCGGGTTCTTGTCCATCAGCCGCGCGGCGAGCGCGATCGTCGCGTCGCGCAGCCCGGCCAGCGGCACGCTGCTGTTCACGAGGCCCATTTCCGCCGCCTCGACGCCGGTGAACGTGTCGCCGGTCATGATGTAGTGCAGCGCGCGGCGATGCCCGACCGTGTCCGCCATCGCCTTGCTGACGAGGTTGCCCGGCGGGATGCCCCAGTTGATCTCCGACAGCCCGAACACCGCTTCGTCCGCCGCGATCGCGAGGTCGCACGCGACGAGCGGCGAGAACCCGCCGCCGAAGCACCAGCCGTTCACCATCGCGATAGTCGGCTTGTTGTACATCCGCAGACGGCGCCACTGCCATTCCGATGCGTCACGCCGCACCTTTTCCTGCAGCGCGTCGGAGCCGCCGTCGATCTCGCGGAAATATTCCTTCAGATCCATGCCGGCCGTCCATGCGCTGCCCGCGCCGGTCAGCACCAGCACCTTCGCGTCGTCGTCGAACTCGATCGCGTCGAGCACCTGCAGCATTTCCTGGTTCAGCGTCGGGCTCATCGCGTTGCGCTTGTCCGGACGATTCAGCGTCACCCACGCGATGCCGGCCTCCACGTTCACTTCAACGGTCTGCCAGCGGTTGTCGTACTTGCTCATGTCTGTTCCTGTCGTTCGTTCCTGTGCGATTCGGTGCGCAGCATTCCTGCTGCGGACGACTTCATTTAATATCAGGCTACCTGATATTGCAAGCGGCACGAGCGCCGGTGTAAACCCGGAGCGCAAAGCGGGGGAAACAACGGAATCGGGGAACGGTCAGGCGACCGGCGCAGCGAACGCGGGCCGCGCGGCCCGCGCCGTGAAGGTTCGAAAAGGGGGGCGGTCAGCCGCGCAGGTTGCGCGAGAACAGTTCGAGCGCGCGCTGCACGTGCGCGGCGTCGTCGGCGGAGATGTCGCCGAGCATGCGCGTCTCGAGCGGGCGCAGCACGGCCTCGCATTCACGCAGCATCGCCGCGCCTGCGTCGGTCAGCGTCAGCAGGATGATGCGGCCGTGCGACGGGTCGGCCTCGCGTGTGACGAAACCGCGGGCGGCCATCACGCTCATCACCTCGTTCGCCGATTGTGGCGTGATCCATGAGCGTTCGGCCAGTTGCGCATTCGACGACGCGCCGCGGGCCTCGAGCACCGACAGCGCCGTGTATTGCGCGAGCGTGATGCCGAGCGGTGCGAGCGCGTCGGTCATATGCCGGCGCAGCAGCCGGTCGAGACCGCCGATCACGTAGGTCAGGCGCTGCGGCGCGCGCGCCTTCGGCTTGTCGCCCGTCGCGCGGGCGGCGTTCTTCGCGGTGCTCTTCGGGGACGCGGGCTTGGTCGGTGCGGAACTCATGGTGCGGGCGGGATGGAATTGCGGGCCATCTTACCAGCAGGCGGGGGGGTGAACGCATAGTCATGACATCGCGCTCGGCATGCCTTCACGCGCCCGATTACCTCGTATAAGTACGAATCCATACGTCGGTATACCAATTAAATTTCCGAAAGAAGCCGATTCTTATCTTGAAAATTGTGCGGCCTGTCGTGACGAGGTAAAAGGACAGCTTCATTGTTCGCACGACTATCGATGAAAAACGCACAAGGCCGTGAGATGGTCCGCCTGGGAGACGCCACCGATCATGGCGGCATCGTCGCCGAAGCGGCCGATGACCTGAAACATCTCGGCGTCGGGGTGGCGCTCGACGGCCACGGCGTGACGTGCCCGAAATGCGGCGGCATGTTTCCGCTGCTGGCAAGCGGGCCGCGCACGCACCGGGGGCGGCGTGTCGCTTATCGTGGCGACACAACCGGCTGCGGCGCAATCGTCATTGGCCCACGAGCCCCAGGGGCGGAATGAATGGCGATTTTTGCTCAGGACCGCACGCTTTCGATCGCCGGCGCATCGTTGCCGACCTGGGGGATGGACGCACTACCGGTCTTCGCTCCAGTCCGCTTGCAAGGCACCGAAACCATTGGCTGTCTCGATGCATGCCGCTACCTCGTCACGCTCCGAACCGACGACGCCTATGCGTTCTCCCCCAGTCACGCGGCCGATGTCGATCTGGACAAGATCGTCGGCACGGAAGTGACGGTGTCGATCCAGCTCGAAGGCAGAGGGCGGCTCATTCCGGAGCTGGTCGGCGCCGCTGGACACGACAACACGGGCGCCGGAACGCGCGAGATCAGCGGATTGGTCGAAGCGGCACGAGTGGCCGGACAGGATCGCGATGCGATTCTGTACGAACTGGAGCTGCGCCCGTGGCTCTATCGCGCGGCGCTGACGCAGGATTGCCGTCTGTTCCAGGACATGACCGTCGTCGACGTCACCGACGTGGTACTCGCGAAATATCCGTATCCCGTCGACAAGCGCCTGGGCGCATTCCGGGGCGCCTATCCGACACGCGACGTGCAGCGGCAGGCGTTCGAATCGGATTGGGCATTCCTGCAACGCCTCTGGGAAGAATGGGGAATCTGGTGGTGGTTCGAACACGACGGCGGTCGTCATCGTCTGGTCTTGTGTGACTCCATGGGCGGTCATCGGCCCCATCGTGCCGCTTACGCGACGTTGCGCTATCGACCGCCCGGCGCGCAGCGCATCGACGAGAAACACATCCACACGCTGTCCGTGACCAGCCGTCTGACGCCGGGCGGCGTGAGCGTGACAGACTACGACTACACGCGCCCGCGGGCGGATCTGGCCGCGACGGTGGAAGACCCTCGCCCGAGCGCAAGCGCCGACGGCGAGATCTACGGCTGGGGCGATTACAGTCAGCCGCTCGCGGGCGCGTCAGGGCTGACGGGTCAACCGAACGATACGGAGCGCGAGGCGCGGCACTTCGCGCGCGTGCAGCTGGAGGCGCAGCGTTGCAAGGGGCTGCGCGCAAACGGGCAAGGGAACCTGCGCGGCCTCGCGGTCGGGCATACCTTTACATTGACCGGCTATCCGCAGCAGGCGGCAAATCGCGAGTACCTCGTCGTATCGTGCACGCTCGATATCGAGGCCGTCGCGCAGCGCACCAGTGACGAGCAGGCCTGTCGCGTCGATGCGCAATTCGAACTGTTGCCGACGAACGAGCCGTTCCGGTTGGCGCGCAGTGTCCGTAAGCCGATCCTGAGCGGGCCCGAGCAAGCGACCGTCGTCGGTCCGGCCGGACAGGAAGTCTGGACGGACCGATACGGCCGCGTAAAGGTGCAATTCGCGTGGGACCGGCAGGGCACGCACGACGAGCATTCCGGTATCTGGCTGCGCGTGCTGTCGCCGTGGCAAGGCATGGACGTGGGGGCGACGTTCGTCCCGCGCATCGGTCATGAGGTCGCGGTGTCGCACTACCATGGCGACCCCGATTTGCCGGTGATTATCGGCAGCGCGGTCAACGCATTCCGACAGCCTGCGCTCGATCTGCCGCACAACCATGCGATGTCCGTGATCCGGGGACGGGAATTTCACGGTACCGCATCCGGTCATCTCGCGATCGACGACACGCAGGAACAAATCCAGACGCAGATCGCGAGCGATGCCGGCGCGTCTGTGCTGAGCTTGGGCAACCTTCGCCGTATCACGCGCAAGAACGGGCGTGCGGATGCACGCGGCAAGGGCTTCGATCTTCGCACCGACGATTGGGGCGTGGTGCGTGCGTTGAAGGGCTTGCTGGTGTCGACCGACGGCCAACCGGGCGGCCCCGGTCACGCGAAGGCCGCCAAAGAGGCTGTCAGCCGGCTGACGCAGGCGCGCGATCTGCAGAAAAGCCTGACGGATCTGGCGCAACGGCACGACGCGCAACCACCGGGCGCCGATCAGAGCGACGTCCCTCGGGCGATCAACGCGCGTAACGAAGCAATTCGGGGCACGCCGTCCGGTGGCGCGGACCACTTTCCGGAACTGGCCGAACCCGACATCGTACTGACCGCTTCGGCCGGAATCAGCATGGCGGCCGAGCGGAGCACGCATATCGCAAGCAGCGAGGATGTGGCGGTGACGAGCGGCCGGCATGTCGGTATCGCGGTGGGGCGTTCGTTGTTTGCGAGCGTGTCGAATGCGTTTTCGCTGTTCGTGCACAAGGCGGGCATGGCGCTCGTCGCCGCTGCGGGGAAAGTGCGGATCGACGCGCAGACCGATGGCGTCGACGTCACCGCCAGGAAGGCAATCCGGCTCACGAGCACGGCTGACACCATTCATTTGCATGCGGCCAAGGAAATCGTGCTGCACGCCGGCAGGACGGAGGTACGCATCAGCGATCGGGGATATGTGGTGCGAACAGCAGGCGAGCATACGATCCATGCTGGCAGTCATCAGACCGATCATGCACAGGTGCGACCGATGCACGTGCCGGTCACGCCGGAACACCCCGGGCGATACGCCGCGCAGTTTGTGCTGCTGGAGCACGGCAGCGGATTTGCTCTGCCGAACCAGCCGTACCGGATCACGCTGGACAACGGACGCGTGGTCGACGGGGTGAGCAACGAACTGGGCGAAACGGACGTGGTGACGAGCCATGACATCGCGTTCGGCACGGTGGAGCTGCTGGCGGCGAGCGCGACGGACAAGGTGATTGCGGTAAACCAGGCCGCCATCGTGCGCGAGAACACGGCGCCCTACACCGTCAGGGCGCCGAATGCCGACAAGCGCACGGCGACGATCAGGGGTAGGGAGGTCAGCACCCCGGAACGGGGGGCTACGTCCGGCAGCCAGCGGCCAGCATTCGCCGCATGCGATCCGCTCAACTTCGGGTTGCGCTTCCATCACTTCATCGGCGGAGCGAAACAGGGCGATACGCCGCTCGATATGCCGGTGCGCCGGGATGTCGAGTATCCAGTGACGAAGGCTTATACGGCGGCGATCAAGAAGGCGCTCAAGGGGATTGGGTGGGGTAGGTTTCGTACTCCGAACGGCGAAATATCTAAAGACTTAAAGGCGAATATCGCACTTGCAGTTGGCAATATATTGAATACAGCTCTTACCGCCGGACCATTTGGGTTACCCAATGGTTCGTTAGGTGATCGGATGAGCTCGAATGGCGGAACTCCCAAGATATACATCGTTAATGAAAATGAGGGGCAATCCCAATACAACATACGCCCGGATGTCAGCGCGTCATTTGTCGGAAAATACTGGGCAATAGCCATCCAAGAGAGAGAAATCACGAAGATCGTTGCATCGTCGAACAATGCAACTGCCTTGGATGGCACCCTGAAGGTCTTCGCCGATCTGCTTTATCACGAAGCGCGACATTGTCAACACACCTTCTGGATAATGGCCTTGTTTCAACAACATTCGAGCGACTATACGATGTTCTCGCAGGCAATGCAGGTGTATAAAAACAGTATTCGACAGGACGTCTTTGAAACAGCTGAAAAGACGCGACTTCCGGACGATGCGCGGGTAATGGCAGGTCTGCATCGCATGTTGATTTTCCACTATTACTGGACGATCTCGTACATGCAAAATCAACCAGGGGGAGCCTATGTAAAGCCCGACGTGCCGATTGCACAGGCCGAGGTGTGCAAGCTGTTGAGAGTATCGCCAGAAACGGCGGCGAAGATGGTGCGTTTCGAAGACGGATACCGGAGCCAGTTACATGAAGAAGATGCTTATGCGTGTGCGGAAGTGGTGCAAGCCTATTGGGATCGTCCTGACCGTGCTTTCGTGCGCAACCCCGGTACATGCACAGGAGAATACGATGCTGCACTTCACGCCATTGGAGAACGGATTTGAAATGCAGGCGACAGACGAAGAGCAGCGTGTCGTGCTGCGCACCATTCTCAAAACAGCAATGGCGATCCTGCGTGACGATGCGCCGTACGATCCGAAACATATTGTCTTTGGAACCAACTACACGACGTGGACGCACCATCCTGCAAAAGGGTTTCTTTATAAATACAAAAATCGTGCGCTGCGGGGTACGAAGATTGAGTTTTCCACAGGCGACGACCCAGAGGACTACAGCGACAATCGAGATAAAGTAAAAATTGTCCCGACCGGAGTAAGAATTGTTCTTGACGCAAGGGCTGCCAGCCTGTCGGACACGGAAATCAAATCGCTTCTCCAACTAGAGGACTATTGGGTTGATGGGAATGGGCGACGTGAATACGGAAATCAGGTTGGTGGACATACTCCGAGCGAACCGAATTTGGAAGGTTATCGGTATCGATCGAAAGATGTTCCCGGCAGTAAATTTCCGGTAGATGTTTCACTTTTTTACGTCATATCCCCCGACGGGTCATCTCCGCCCTTCCTTGATGAAGTTAGGATAAGCCGCGCATACAAAATCCTGACGCCTGAGGAACGCAAGCAACGCCGTCTCGAAGAGCAACAAGCGAAGCGGCAGAAATATGGGGAAATGAATCTGTGCACAGGGATGCTCTGCCCTGAGACGGGGATATGGCAGGGATACAGCAAAACGTCCGAGTCGCATCGGTTACTGGTCCGGAAAGGCCAAAAATTCCCTGACGTCCGCAAGTTGACCCCGCGGGAGCAAGCACAACGACAGCAATACACAAATCTCTTTGAACCCGGCCGCTGGATGTGGTTGGAGGAATATGACAACCCACGGTGGACACAGGAAGGATGACGTCGCATCCGCGTTAGCCATGCCCCGAAACGGACGATTGCGTACATGCAAAATCAACCAGGGGGAGCCTATGTAAAGCCCGACGTGCCGATTGCACAGGCCGAGGTGTGCAAGCTGTTGAGAGTATCGCCAGAAACGGCGGCGAAGATGGTGAGTTTCGAAGAGGGATACCGGAGCCAATTACATGAAGAAGATGCATATGCATGTGCGGAAGTGGTGCAAGCCTATTGGGACCATCCTGATCGTGCTTTCGTGCGTAACCCCGGCACATGCACAGGAGAATACGATGCTTCACTTCACGCCATTGGGCGAGGGATTTGAAATGCAGGCGACAGACGAAGAGCAGCGTGTCGTGCTGCGCACCATTCTCAAAACAGCAATGGCGATCCTGCGTGACGATGCGCCATACGATCCGAAACATATTGTTTTTGGAACCAACTACACGACGTGGACGCACCATCCTGCAAAAGGGTTTCTTTATAAATACGCAAATCGTGCGCTGCGTGGGACGGAGATTGAATTTTCCACAGGCGATGATCCGGACGATTACAGCGACAATCGGGATAAAGTAAAAATTGTTCCAGCCGGGGTAAGAATTATCATTGATGCGAGGGTCGCCAGCCTGTCTGACACGGAGATCAAATCGCTTCTGCAGCTGGAGGATTATTGGATTGATTCACATGGGAAACGTCAATACGGAAATGAAATGAGGGGACGCACTCCGGACGCTCCTAATTTGCAGTCCTTTCGCTATCGCTCAAAAGATATTCCGGGCAGTAAATTTCCGATCGACGTGGATCTTGGCTACATCAATCCGGTAGACGGGTCATCTCCGCAGCAATTGTGGATAGTCGAGATAAGCCGTGCATACAAAATCCTGACGCCTGAGGAACGCAAGCAACGCCGTCTCGAAGAGCAACAAGCGAAGCGGCAGAAATATGGGGAAATGAATCTGTGCACGGGCATGCTCTGCCCTGAAACCGGGATATGGCAGGGATACAGCAAAACATCGGAGTCCCATCGGTTACTGGTGCGAAAAGGGCAAAAATTCCCTGACGTTCGCAAGTTGACCTCTTGGGAGCAAGCACAACGAGAGCAATACACGAACCTCTTTGAACCCGGCCGATGGATGTGGTTGGAGGAATACGGCAACCCGCGGTGGACAGAGGAAGGATAACGTCCCGCCCGAGTTAGCCATGCGCACAGCGCGATCAGCTCTCCGCGCGGCGTTCACCACGCCGTGGACGCGCAGCACCCGAACTCAGCTCATTGCGTAGCATTGGTCGAACGGGTGCGTGCAGTACGCCACGGAATCCAATCAAGCGTGACGCAGAATGACGAGGGCCGCTCAATCGAGTGCAAGACGTCTCTTCCGGACCAACCGTATCCATTCGCTAGCCGAGACGAACCAGCGTCAATACCGGCTATTCACCTGGCGGGCATCCCCGCAAACCGCGCCGTCGGCAGCCCCGCATGACGCGTCTGCGCGACGAACACGCCGCCGGCATCGGCATCGCTCGCCAGCGCGTCGTCACTCAGCCCAACACGCGCACTCGTCACGTACAGCCGACCTTCGCCATCAAGCGCCACGCAGCTCGGCTGCGCGGTCGGCACCGCCACGCGGTCCGTCTCGACGCCGTCCGGCCCGTAGCGCACGACCCGCCGGCCGCCCCACTGCGCGTTCCACAGGCCGCCGTCGCGATCCATCGTCGAGCCGTCCGGGTCGCCGTCCGCATCGGTCAGCCGCGCGAACGATCGCACGTTCGCGACATCGCCGTCCGCGCGGTAATCGCACACGAGGATCTCGCGCACCATCGAATCGCAGAACGTCATCTTCGAGCCGTCCGGCGAGAACGCGATGCTGTTCGCGATCGCGGCCGCCGGCAACGCGAGCCGTTCGAGCGTGAGGTCTGCATTGAGCCGGTAAAACCCGCCGACCGCGCGCGGCGGGTCACCGCCCTCGTCCTTCATCCCGAACACGAACGCGCCGGACGGATCGCAGCGCCCGTCGTTCAGGCGCGTCGGCAATTCGGGTTCGACGTCGACGATCCGCGTGAACGCCCCGCTACGCAGATCGAAGAACGCGAGATGCGTCGCGAGCCCGACGAGCAGCACGTCCGGCGCGCTCGTCAGCGCGAAGCACGCGAGCCGCTCGGGCATCGGCCAGTGCGCGAGGCCCGAACCGTCCGCGCGGCAGCGCCACAGCCGCGCGCCTTCGATGTCCGTCCAGTACAGCGAGCGCGTCGCGTCGCACCACGTCGCGCTTTCGCCGAGCGTGTTGCGGCTGTCGACCAGCAGCGCTGCCGCGCCCGGATGAATCTGTTGCATGCCGTCTCCCGATATCTGTCGTATTCGCTCGCGGCCGCGCATTCGCCAGGTCAGATCTTCATCGCGCGCCGCTGGTTGCGACGATACTGGTCGAACAGCACCGCGAGCAACAGAATTCCGCCGCGTATCAGATATTGGTAAAAGGTCGGCACGTTCAAGAGGCTCATCGCGTCCTGCACGGAGCCCATGATCAGCACGCCGACCAGCACGCCGGAGATCGTCGCGACGCCGCCCGTCAGCGACACGCCGCCGAGCACGCACGCGGAGATCACGCCGAGCTCGAGGCCGACCGACGTCTTCGGGTCGCCGAGGCTCATCCGCGACGCGAGCATCACGCCGGCGAAGCCGGTTACGAGCCCCTGCAGCACGAACACCGCGATCTTGATGCGCATCACCGGCAGCCCCGCGAGCAGCGCGGCCTCGCCGTTGCCGCCGACGGCCAGCACGTTCTTGCCGAACACCGTCTTGCGCAGCAGGAAACCGAACACGACGAAGCCGACGATGTTGCTCCAGATCGGGTACGAGATGCCGAGGAACGAGCCGGCGCCGAGTTCGAAGAAGCGCTCCTCGGAGATCATCACCGCGTCGCCGTTCGACGTGATGAACGCGAGCCCGCGCACGACTTCCATCATCGCGAGCGTGACGATCAGCGAATTGATCCGCCAGCGCGCGATCAGCACGCCGTTCACGAGCCCGACCGCGCCGCCCGCGAGGATGCCGGCCACGGTGCCGAACACGACGCTGTGCGTCGCGGTGATCAGCGTCGACGCGACCACGCCCGAGAACGCGACGATCGACGCGACCGACAGGTCGACTTCGCCGAGCGCGAGCACGAACATCATCGTCACCGCGATCGAACCGATCAGCGTGACCGACAGCAAGAGGCCCTGGATGTTGCGCGGCGTGAGGAAGTCCGGCACGGTCAGCGACAGCGTCGCGAACAGCACGAGAAACACCATCACGATGCCGGAGCGGTTGATCAGTTGCCACACGCCGCCGCGCGCTCGCGCGGGCGCGGCCGTGGCATCCGGGGACGGGGAAGTGCGTTGGGGTTGCATTGCCTGGCTCATATCAGTTCAGTTGCTTTCCGGTTGACTGCACGGCGCTAGCGCGGCAGCGCGAGCTTGATCAGCGCGTCGGGCGTCGCCCGCGCCTTCGCGACTTCGCCCGCGATTCGTCCTTCCTTCATCACGATGATCCGGTCCGACACGCCGATCACCTCGGCCAGGTCGCTCGACACGAGGATCACCGTGCGGCCCGCTTCCGCGAGTTCGTAGAACAGGTTGTAGATTTCCGCGCGCGCGCCAACGTCGATGCCGCGCGTCGGCTCGTCCATCAGGAACACGTCGATGCGCTCGGCCAGCCAGCGCGCGAGCACGACCTTCTGCTGGTTGCCGCCCGACAGCGCGCCGATCGGCGTGTCGCCATCGGGGGTCTTGATCGCGAGCCGCTCGATGTAGCGTTGCGCGAGGTCGCGTTCGCGCCGCGCGTCGAGCAGCACCCGCGCCGGGCTAAAATGACGGCGCGCGCTGATGTTCAGGTTGTCGGCCACCGACGCGATCGCGACGATGCCTTCCTGCTTGCGATCCTCCGGGCACAGCGCAATGCCCGCGCGCACCGCGTGGCGCGGGCTCGAAAACGCGACGCGCTTGCCGCCCAACTCGACGTGGCCGCCGCTCGGGCGCGTCGCGCCGTACAGCAGCTTCATCAGCTCCGAGCGGCCAGCGCCGACGAGCCCGAAGAAGCCGACGATCTCGCCGCGGCGCGCGGCGAACGACACCGGCTCGGACAAGCCGGGCCCGGTGAGTTCCTTCGCCTCGATCATCACGTCGCCGGCCGTGCGCGGCCGGTAGCCGTACACGTCCTCGATCGAGCGGCCGACCATGCAGCCGATCAGCTGGTCGCGATCGAGATCGGCGACCGATTCGAACGTCTCGATCCGGCGGCCGTCGCGGAACACCGTCACGCGGTCGCACAGCGCGTCGACTTCCTCCATCCGGTGCGTGACGTAGATGATCGCGCGCCCTTCCGCGCGCAGCGAACGGATGATCCGGAACAGCTGCGTCGTCTCGCGCGCGGACAGCGAGCTCGTCGGTTCGTCGAACGCGATCACGCGCGCGTCGCGCATCAGCGCCTTGCCGATCTCGATCATCTGGCGCTGGCCGATCGACAAATACTTCACCGGGATGTCCGGATCGATGTGCTCGCCGAGGCGCTCCAGCGCATCGAGCGCACGCACCGCGAGCGCGCGCTCGTCGATCACGCCGAGCCGGCTCGGCAACTGCCCGAGCATCAGGTTCTCCGCGACCGTCAGCTCCGGCACCAGATGCAGCTCCTGGTAGATGATCGCGATGCCGGCCTCGAGCGCGGCGCGCGTCGACGCGAAGCGCTGCACCGTGCCGTTCAACGTCAGCGTGCCGGCCTGCGGCTGGTTCACGCCGGACAGCACTTTCAACAGCGTCGACTTGCCCGCGCCGTTCTCGCCCATCAGCCCGTGCACTTCGCCCGCACGCACCGACAGCGACACGGCATCGAGCGCGCGCACGCCCGGGAACGTCACCGTGATCCCGTCGAGCGCGAGCAGCGCGCCGCCGGGCGGCGGCGCGGCGGCGCCGCGCGTGGCCGCGTCATCGTTGCCGGACACGGCCGTGATCGTCTGCATCGTCATCGCGTCGTCGCCTCGCACGCTCAGATGCCGAGCTCGGCGCGCACGGCCTGCCAGTTCGCGCGCGTCATCAGCTTGCCGCTCGTCTGCGTGTCGGCCGGCGGCGTCTTGCCGTTGCGGATCCAGTCGACGAGGTTCTGCGTGCTGTCCTTGCCGTGGTTCGTCGAGCTGACGGCGATCGTCCCGTAGAAGCCGGTCGGCTCCTTCTTCTGGAATTCGGCGAACGCTTCGCCCGCGCCGTTGATGCCGACGCCGATCACGTCGGCCGCCGGGATATGCAGCTGTTCGGTCGCGCGCACCGCGCCGAGCACGGTTTCCTCGTTCAGCGCGTAAACCACCCACTTCTTCACGTTCGGATGGCGCGCGAGCACGGGCGCGGCCGCGCTGAAGCCGCCTTCGTCGTCGGTCGTCTTCTGCGGCGCGTCGAAGATGTTCTCCTTGCGGAAGCCGTTCGCGAGCAGCGCCTGCGTCGCGCCGTCGGTGCGCAGCTTCGCGGTCGGCAGCTCGTAGTTGGTGATGCGCAGCGCGCCGACTTCCTCAGGCTTCCAGCCGCGCCGCTTCATCTCGTCGGCGATCGCCTGGCCGACCTGGTTGCCGATCTTGATCGCCGACATCCCGAGATGCGGCACGTTCGACAGCGGCTTGCCGGTCGAGTCGACGAGCTGGTCGTCGACGGTCACGAACTTCATGTTGTAGCGCTTCGCGCGCGCGGCGATCGCCGGCCCGAGGCGCACGTCGGGCGCGCAGATCACGAAGCCCTGCGCGCCTTGCGAGCCGAGGTTGTCGATCGCGGCGAGCACCTTCTCGCCGTCCGGCGTGCCGATCTTCACGACCGAGAAGTTCTCCTTCTGGCCGAGCGAGGCGGCCGCGTTCTGCTCGTTGATGAACCATGCCTGCTCGGGCATCTTCACCAGGAAGCCGATCTTCAGCGGCGCGTCGGCATGCGCGGCGCCCTGCATCCCGAGCGGCGCGAGGCAAAGCGCGGCCAACAGTGCGCGCAGGGTGTGTCGGCGAGTCGTGCGGTTCATGCGGTGTCTCCTTGTATTGGCTTGGGTCTTCAACATTCGTCGTACACGGTCGCGCTCGCGATGAGGCGCGCCGGCACGTTTTCAGCGGCCGAACGCGTCGGTCCCGACGCGCCGCCCGAACAGGAACGCGTCGGCGACGAGGCGCAACGGCCGTACGTCGACGTCGCTTTCGCCGCGCGCAATCAGCGCGCGGAAGTGAGCATACAGCGCCGGATACTCGCGCTGCGGGCCGATCTCGACCGGCTCGCCGGCGATCGACAGTTGCGCGCCGCCGCGGCTGATCGCGAGCACGCCGTCCGACGTGTCGACCGCGATCTCCCATTGCTCGACGGGGCCGTGCCGCCAGTCGAATTCCGCGTGCACGGGCACGCCGTCCGTATCGGCGCAATCGAGTTCGGCCGCGATCGGTGTCTGCACGTCGCTCGGCACGTAGAGCGTCGCTTCGCGCAGCACGAGCTCGCGCGGCAGGATCCGCGTGACGATCGACAGCGCGTTGATGCCGGGATCGAACACGCCGAGGCCGCCCGGCTCCCAGATCCACTGCTGCCCCGGATGCCAGCGCCGCACGTCTTCCTTCCAGCGCACCTGCACCGCGCGGATCGTGCGCGTCGCGAGCCACGCGCGCGCCGGTTCCACCGCGCTCGCGCAGCGCGAATGCCAGGTCGCGAACAGCGTGAGGCCGCGTTCGCGCGCGAGCGCGTCCAGCGCGGCCACTTCGCCCAGCGTCGCGCCCGGCGGCTTCTCGAGCATCACGTGCTTGCCGGCTTCGAGCGCCGCGCGTGCCTGCGCGTAGCGCACCTGCGGCGGCGCGCACAGCGACACCGCCTCGAGTTCGGGCTCGGCGGCCAGCAGCGCACCCAGTTCCGGATAATTGCGCACGCCGTTGACTTCCGCGTGACGGCTCGCGCAGGCGGTCAGCGCGAAGCCCGGTTCGGCGGCGATCGCCGGCAAATGCTGGTCACGCGCGATCTTGCCGATCCCGATCACGCCCAGCGAAATCACCTTGCTCATCTGCGTTCCTCCTTCGCTACTCGGTCAGTGCGCCCAGCGCAGCACGAGCGGATCAAGCCGGCGCGCGATCGTAAGCAGCTCCGCGCGCGTGTCCGGATGCAGTTCCGGCATCGGATGCCGCGGCCGCTCGCACGCGATCACACCGCCTTCGCGCATCAGCGCCTTCGCGGTGAGAATGCCGGACTGGCGGTTCTCGTGATTGATCAGCGGCAGCCACGCCTGGTAGCGTGCGTACGCGTCGTCCTGCCGCCCTTCGCGCCACGCCTCGAGGATCGGCCGGATGCCGTCCGGATATGCGCCGCCCGTCATCGCGCCGGTCGCGCCGGCATGCAGGTCGGCGAGCAGCGTGATCGCCTCCTCGCCGTCCCACGGACCTTCGATCGCGTCGCCGCCGAGCCGGATCAGCTCGCGCAGCTTGTTCGCGGCGCCGGGCGTCTCGATCTTGAAGTACGAGACCTGCTCGATCTCGCGCGCCATCCGCGCCAGCAACGGCGCGGACAGCGCGGTGCCGCTCGCGGGCGCATCCTGGATCATGATCGGGATGTCGATCGCATCCGACACGCGCGCAAAGAAGTCGACGATCTGCGCTTCGGGCACGCGGAACGTCGCGCCGTGATACGGCGGCATTGTCATCACCATCGCCGCGCCGAGCTGCTGCGCGCGCAGGCTGCGCGCCGCGCATACCTGCGTGCTGTAGTGCGACGTCGTGACGATCACCGGCACGCGGCCGGCGACGTGTTCGAGGATCGTGCGCGTGAGCACGTCGCGTTCGTCGTCGGTGATCGCGAATTGCTCGGAGAAGTTCGCGAGGATGCACAGCCCGTCCGAGCCCGCGTCGATCATGAAATCGACCGCGCGCTTCTGGCTCGCGAGGTCGAGCTCGCCGGTCTCGGAAAACGTCGTCGGGACGACGGGGAAGATGCCGCGATAGCGCGGTGTGCTGCTCGATGTCATGGTTCGGGTCCTGCGTCGGTCGAATCGGCGTTCAGCCGGAAAAACAAGGCGTTCAGGATTCGCGGGCGAATGCGCCCGCGGCCGGCTCGGGCGCGCGCAGCACCGCCCGGACCACGAACGTCATCAGCACCGCGAACAACAGCGTCGCCGCGAGAAAGTACAGGCCGGCCGCGAGACTGCCGGTCGATGCCTTGATCAGGCCGATGCCGTACGGCCCGAAGTAGCCCCCGAGATTCGCGAGCGAATTGATCGCGGCGATGCCGACCGCCGCGCTCGTGCCGGTCAGGAATTCGCCGGGCAGCGCCCACACGACGGCCTGGATCGAATAGAGCGAGAACGCGGTGAGGCAGATGAACGCGAACTGCAGCGCGGGCTGCTGCACCCATGCGCTCGCGGCCATCGTCACGGCGGCCGCCGCCGACACGACGACGATGTGCCAGTAGCGCTCGCGCTTGCGGTCCGAATGGCGCGGCACGACGAGCAGGCCGACCACCGCGAACAGATACGGCACCGCGGACAGCAGCCCGGTCGCCGCATCGCCGGCGCCGAATGCGTGGATGATCGTCGGCAGCCACAGCGACAGCCCGTAGATGCACAGCGGAAACGGCAGGAACAGCGCGGCGAGCAGCAGCACGCGGCGGTCGCGCAGCGCGGCGAGCGGATTGCCGTGCGAAGCCGGTCGATACGTGTCGCGGTCGGCGGCGAGTTGCCGCGCGATCCAGCGGCGTTGGTCGTCGTTCAGCCAGCGCGCATGCGCGGGCGACTCGGGCAGCAACCGCAGCGTCGGCCAGGTGAGCAGCACGGCCGGCAAGCCGCTGACGACGAACAACGTCTGCCAGTCCGACAGGCCGAACCAGCCGTGCGTCGACAGCAGCCACCCGGCGAGCGGGCCCGTCACGATGCCGGCGAGCGGCTGCGCGAGCACGAGCAGGCCGATCACGCGGGCCCGGTCGCGCATCGGGAACCATTGCGTGAGGAAGTACAGGATGCCCGGATAGAGGCCGGCTTCGGCCGCGCCGAGCAGGAAGCGCAGCACGTAGAAACTGGCCGGCCCCTGCACGAGCGCCATCGCGATCGTGATCACGCCCCAGGTCGCGAGGATGCGCGCGAACCACACGCGTGCGCCGAAGCGTCCGAGCGCGAGGTTGCTCGGCACTTCGCACAGGAAGTAGCCGATGAAGAACAGTCCGGCGCCCAGGCCGTAGGCGGCATCGCCGAGGCCGATCGCCGCGTTCATGTGCAGCTTCGCGAAGCCGACGACCGTACGGTCGACGTAGGCGACCACGTAGATCAGCGCGAGGAACGGCACCAGCTTGCGCGTGAGCATGCGGGTCAGTTGCCGTTCGTCGACGGCTGCCGGCGAATCGGACTGTTCCGCCATCGCGTGGGCGGGCGTGTACTGCGTCGTCATCTTGTCTCCTGTCGGCCACCGTTAGCGCTTTAGCGCTTACGGGGGTCCCATGCTTCGCGGTCGGCCACCGTTAGCGCTTTAGCGCTTACGGGGGCCCCATGCTTCGCGGTCGGCCACCGTTGGCGCTTTAGCGCTTACGGGGCCCCATGCTTCGCGGTCGGCCACCGTTGGCGCTTTAGCGCTTACGGGGGTCCCATGCTTCACGGTCGGCCTCTGTTAGCGCTTTAGCGTTTGCGGGGGCCGTTTGTCTCAATGCGAATGGCTCGGCACGTCCGCGCCGCGCATGCCGACCAGGAAGTCCAGATCGCACCCCTCGTCGGCCTGCAGCACGTGATCGATATACAGCCGCGCGTAGCCGCCCTTGCCGAGCTGCGCGGCCACGCCCGGCGCCGCGGTCGGATCGACGTCCGACAGGCGGCGCTGCAGTTCGTCGTCCGGAATGTCCAGGTGCAGCGTGCCGGCCTCGCAGTCGAGCTCGATCCAGTCGCCGTTGCGCACGGCGGCCAGCGGCCCGCCCGCGGCCGCTTCCGGCGCGACGTGCAGCACCACCGTGCCGTACGCGGTGCCGCTCATCCGTGCATCGGAGATCCGCACCATGTCCTTCACGCCCTGGCGCAGCAGCTTCGGCGGCAGCCCCATGTTGCCGACCTCCGCCATCCCCGGATAACCGCGCGGCCCGCAGTTCTTCAGCACCATCACCGAACTCGCATCGACGTCGAGCGCTTCGTCGTTGATCGTCGCCTTGTAGTGCTCGAGATTCTCGAACACCACCGCGCGGCCGCGATGCTTCAGCAGCTCGGGGCTCGCCGCCGACGGCTTCAGCACCGCGCCGCGCGGCGCGAGATTGCCGCGCAGGATGCAGATCCCGCCGTCGGCGATCAGCGGCCGGTCGAGCGGGCGGATCACCTCGTCGTCGTAGTTCGGCGCTTCGCGCACGTTGTCCCACAACGACTTGCCGTTGACGGTCAGCGCGTCCGGGTGCGGCAGCAGCCCGCCTTCGCCGAGCCGGCGCAGCACGGCCGGCAGGCCGCCAGCGTAATAGAACTCCTCCATCAGGAAGCGCCCGGACGGCATCAGGTCGACGATCGTCGGCGTGTCGCGGCCGATGCGCATCCAGTCCTCGAGCTCGAGCGGCACGCCGATGCGGCCCGCGATCGCCTTCAGGTGGATCACCGCGTTGGTCGAGCCGCCGATCGCCGCGTTCGCGCGGATCGCGTTCTCGAACGCCGCGCGCGTCAGCACCTTCGACAACACGAGCCCTTCGAGCGCCATCTCGACGATCCGGATGCCGGACATGTGCGCGAGCACGTAGCGGCGCGAATCGACGGCCGGGATCGCCGCGTTGTGCGGCAGCGCCACGCCGAGCGCCTCGGCCATGCACGCCATCGTCGACGCGGTGCCCATCGTGTTGCAGGTGCCGGCCGAGCGCGACATGCCGGCTTCGGCCGACAGGAAGTGATGCAGGTCGATCTCGCCCGCCTTCAGCGATTCGTGCAGTTGCCACACGGCGGTGCCCGACCCGATGTTCTTGCCCTCGAGCTTGCCGTTCAGCATCGGGCCGCCCGACACGACGATCGCCGGCACGTCGCAGCTCGCCGCGCCCATCAGCAGCGCGGGGGTCGTCTTGTCGCAGCCGGCGAGCAGCACGACCGCGTCGATCGGATTGCCGCGGATCGCTTCCTCGACGTCCATCGACGCCAGGTTGCGCGTGAGCATCGCCGACGGCCGCAGGTTCGATTCACCGTTCGAGAACACCGGGAACTCGACCGGGAACCCGCCCGCCTCGAAGATCCCGCGCTTCACGTGCTCGGCGAGCTTGCGGAAGTGCGCATTGCACGGCGTCAGCTCGGACCACGTGTTGCAGATGCCGATGATCGGCCGACCGTCGAACTCGTGATCGGGGATGCCCTGGTTCTTCATCCAGCTCCGGTACATGAAGCCGTTCTTGTCGTTCGTGCCGAACCATTGGGTGGAGCGCAGCCTGGGTTTTGTTGCCGACATCGTCAGTCCTGTGGTGACGGGATACCGGCGCAGTCTAGGCAGATTTTTGATAACTCGCTAATGACGTTTTAGGCGATTACGATATCGATTCCGATATCGATATAAACCCGTACCATGCTCGAAGCCAGCCCGTGGGGAAACCGCAGCCGCCTGAAGACGCGCCAGCTCCTGCTGGTCGTCGCGCTCGCCGACGAAGGCAGCATTCACCGCGCGGCAGCCGCGCTGAACATGACGCAGCCGGCCGCGTCGAAGCTGCTGCGCGAGCTCGAGGAATCGATCGGCGCGGTGCTGTTCGAGCGCCTGCCGCGCGGGATGCGCCCGACGCTATACGGCGACGCACTGATCCGCCACGCGCGCGCGGCGCTCGGCAGCCTCGACCAGGCGCGCGAGGAGCTGGCCGCGCTGAAGGCTGGCCATCTCGGGCACGTGGCGGTGGGCGCGATCACGTCGCCGGGGTTGCGGCTCGTGCCGCCGGCCGTCGCCGCGGTGAAGGGCACGCACGCGAATGTGCGCGTGTCCGTCGCGATCGACACGAGCAATGCGCTGCTCGAACACCTCGCGCAGGACAAGCTCGACATCGTGCTCGGCCGGCTGTCAGCCGAACACGACAAGCTGCACCTGCGCTACGAGCCGCTGACCGGCGAGCCGGTCGCGGCGGTCGTGCGGCCCGGCCATCCGCTGCTCGCGCAGGCGCCGCTGTCGCTTGCCGACGTGCAGCGTGCCGCGTGGGTCATGCCGCCGGCCGGCAGCGTGCTGCGCCACCGCTTCGAGCTCGTGTTCCAGCGCGCGAGCCTCGCGCCGCCCGCGAACGTCGTCGAGACGGCCGCGCTGCTGTTCATCACGCAACTGATCGAGCAGAGCGACATGATCGCGGTGCTCGCGGAGGACGTCGCGCTGTACTACGCGCGACACGGCATCGTGTCGGTGCTGCCGCTGGAGATGGATTGCCGGATGGACGACTTCGGGATCATCACGCGCACCGACCGGCTGCATTCGCCGGCCGTCGCGGTGATGGCCGACGCGATCCGCATGGCCGCGCGGGAGGTGTACGGGGTCGCGTTGTAACGTCACGCCGCCGCGAATTCGATCACCGGTTCGCACCGGATCGGGAAGTTCACGGAGTTCGCGATATAGCACTTCGCATGCGCGTCGTGATGCAGCCGCTCGGCCAGCTCGCGATCGTCGCCTGCGCGAATCGTCACGCGCGGATGCAGCACGATTTCGGTGAAGCGCCCCTGCTCGGGGCTGTCGAGCATCGCCCCTTCGGCGTCGTCGATGTAGGCAAGCACGCGGATGCCGGCTTCCGAGCAAAGATGCAGATACCAGAGCTTGTGGCACGCCGATGCCGACGCGAGCAGCAGATCCTCCGGATTCCAGCGCGCCGCATCGCCGCGAAACGCCGCGTCCGACGAGCCCGGAATGTCGGGCTTCGTACCCGCGCTGATCACATGATCGCGGCCGTATTCGCGGTACCCCGACGTGCCGGTTCCACGGTTGCCGGTCCACTCGACTGCCACGCGGTACTTGTGTTCGCCATGCGCCATCTCGCTCTCCTGTGCCATCGGATGTGATGGCCGCCATTGTGTCACCGGAATGCCCGGGCGCGAACGCAACGCCTGCGGCGCCCGCGCAATGACGGTCGCACATCTCGATTCGGCGCGACGCGTCGCGATGCGGCTCGTCGAAGGCAACTGAGGCAGTCCGGCGTCCGAGCGCGCGCTCGCGCATTTCCGGCCGCCACCCCGCCACGTGGCACGGCACGGGCACCGGTTCAGCCGCCCCGGCCGGACACTTGCACTCCCCCGCCCCCGATGCAACAAGGTCAACTTACGATTGCAAATACATCTCATTTGCATTAGATTTCGGCGCGCAAATGAACTGTTTGGAACACGGATGCCGGCGCGACACGGCCCGCGGTGCCCGAACGCGGACCAATCTCTGAAGGACAGGGTATGAGCAGGAAGAACTGGGCGGCCGCACCGATGGCCATCGTCGTCGGCACGGCCGGCCTGAGCGCCGCCGAGGCTCAGGAACTGTCGCTGCCTGCGATCGAAGTCTCCGGGCAGCGCACGACGGCGCCGTTTCGCGCGCCGGAATCGACGAGCGCGACGCGCACCGAGACGGACGTGATGGAGATTCCGTTCGCGGTCAGCAGCGTCGACAAGAAACTGATCCAGACCGTCGCCGCCACACGCGGCGAAGACCTGTACGACTGGGTCGCCGGCGTCGCGCGGCAAAACAACTTCGGCGGGCTGTGGGACAACTACGCGGTGCGCGGCTTCGCCGGCGACGGCAACACGTCCGGCACCGACTACCTCGTCAACGGCTTCTCGTGGAATCGCGGCATCAGCGTGCCGCGCGACACCGCCACGCTCGAGCGCATGGAAGTCCTCAAGGGGCCCGCGTCCGCGCTGTACGGCCGCGGCGATCCCGGCGGGCTCATCAGCTACACCACCAAGCAGCCGCAGTTCGCGCGCGCGAACACGATCGGCGTGTCGGCCGGCAGCTACGGCGCGCTGCGCGAGACCCTCGATTCGACCGGCCCCGTCACGAAGTCGCTCGCGTACCGCTTCATCGCGATGAACGAGGACAACGGCAGCTTCCGCGATACCGTGTCGAGCAAGCGCTACCTGTTCGCGCCGTCGTTCACGTGGGACATCGGCGCGGATACGACGCTCCACTACGAATTCGAGACCGCCCGCCAGCGCGCGCCGCTCGATCGCGGTGTGGTCGCGGTCAACGGGCAGCTCGGTGCGGTGCCGGCGTCGAGGTTCATGGGCGAGCCGCGCGACGGCGACTACGACGTGCGCAACTCGGGCCACCAGTTCACGCTCGAACATCGCTTCAATGCCGACTGGTCGGTCAACGCCGGCTTCGCGCAGCGCGACACCGACCTGTCCGGCCGCTCGTCCGAAGCGTTCGCGCTTCAGCCGGACGGGCGTACGCTGTGGCGCCGCTACCGGCAGGTCGCGTTTCACTCGAACGACGTGCAAGGGCGCGTCGAGGTGGCCGGCAAGGCCCGCACGGCCGGCATCGGGCACACGTTCGTGATGGGCGCCGACGCGTATCGCTTCAACTATGACCAGTTCGTGTCGCGCTCGACGCCGACGGCCGCGGCGCCGTATGCGATCGACATCTTCGATCCGGTCTACGGCCAGCCGGCGCCCGTGCCGCGCACCGCGACGAACCTGCTCGAGCGCGACGACGGCCAGGGCCTGTACGCACAGGACACGCTCGCGTTCGGGCCGCACTGGAAAGTGCTCGCCGGACTGCGCTGGGACCGTTTTCACCAGTCTGTCGAGAATCGCCTGAAGGGCGCGACGACGACCCAGCTGCAAACGGCGCTGAGCCCGCGGCTCGGCATCGTGTACGAGGCCAGCTCCGCGCTGTCGCTCTACGCGAACACCGCGTATTCGTTCCGGCCGAACAACGGCGCCGACGTGAACGGCCGCGCGTTCGATCCGGAGAAGGGGCGCGGCTATGAGGCCGGCGTGAAATGGGCCGGCACGCGCTGGCTCGCGACCGTCGCCGCGTTCTACGTGAACAAGCGCAACGTGCTGACCGCCGATCCGGCGAACGCCGGGTTCTCGCGTGCGGCCGGCGAAGTACGCAGCCGCGGCGTCGAATTCGAATGGAACGGCGAACTCGGCCACGGGTTGCGCGGCATCGTCAACCTCGCGTACGTCGATGCGCAGGTCACGCACGACAGCGTGCTGACGCCGGGTGCACGCCTCGTCGACATTCCGCGGCTGAGCGGCAGCGCGCTGCTGATGTACGAAACCGCGCTGCCGCTCGTCGACAAGGCCGGCGCGGGCGCGGGCGTGATCTACGTCGGGCGCCGCGCGGGCAACACCGCGAACACGCAGGACGGCTTCGACCTGCCCGCTTACGCGACCGTGCAGCTCAACGGCTACGTGCAGGTCAACAAGCATCTGCGCGCGTCGGTCGTGCTGAACAACCTGTTCAATCGCACGTACTACGTCAGCTCGTACAACAGCCTGTGGGTCACGCCGGGCGCGCCGCGCAGCCTGTTCGCGTCGCTCGCGTATTCGTTCTAGAACCGGCTGGTCGACGGGCGTCGCGCAGCGGACGCGAACCGTGCGTGTGGTGCGCGGAAAGCCACGACGCCGCAGACACCCCGGGCATGTCCGCCCATTGCCGCAAGGTGCGCGTCGACCCTCGCTACATGAAGCGTCGCCCCGACACCGCCGCCGTCGTCCCGCGCACCACCAACCGCGGCAACGACGCGATCCGCACGCGCGACGCATCGTCGATCCGGCCGCCCGCCTCGCGCAGCGCATTGAGCAGTTCGACCGCGAGCCCGGCGGCCTCGGCGGTCGGGATCGCCACAGTCGTCAACGTTGGCCGCGTGTCGCTCGCCAGATGAATGTCGGTAATGCCGACGATCGACAGGTCGTCGGGCACGCGCCGGCCGCGATCGGCCGCCGCGTGCAGCGCCCCGATCGCGGGCAGGTCGTTCGTCGCGACCAGCGCGGTCAGCCCGGCATGCGCGTCGAGCAGCCGGCCCGCCGCGCGCACGCCGCCTTCGATCGAATCGGAATCGGGCCCGGCCGCGACGATCGACGCGTCGAGCCCCGCTTCGCGCATCACGTCGACGAAGCCGTCGTAGCGCGCCGCCTGCACGCCGCTCGCCGACCCGCCAACGATCACGCCGATCGTCCGGTGCCCGAGTTCGAGCAGATGCCGCGTCGCGATCCGCCCGGCTTCGCGAAAATCCACCGCCACGCACGGCAACCCTTCGGGCGGCGCATCGGGCCGCTCCCACAGACACAGCACGACCGGCACGCCGCGCCGCGCGACGTCCGCCAGATCCGGCAGGTGCAGGTTCGCGTTGGTCACGAGAATGCCTTCGGAGATCGTGCCGGCGATCTGGTCGAGATACGCTCGCCCCTGCAACGGGTCTTCGTTGGTATTGCAGACGATCAGGAACTGCCCGTTGCGACGCACCGCGCGCTCGACCGCGAGCGCGAACTCCGGATAGAACGGGTTCGCGATGCTCGATACCATCAGCGCGACCGTCGGCGCGCGCCCTTCAGCGAGGGCCCGCGCCGCGAGATGCGGCCGGTACCCGAGCGCCTGCACGGCTTCGAGCACGCGCGCGCGGGTGGCTTCGCCAACCCGGCCGCGATTGCGCAGCACGTTCGAGACCGTCGCGGCCGTCACGCCGGCGCGGCGGGCCACTTCATCGAGTGTCGCCATGAATTGCTCACTATATGAGACGTTGATCCAGTATTTGCTTCGCTCACCGAAGCGGCGCACTATCGCCGCACACCCTGCCGCCCGACCGACGGGCGCGACTCGGCCGCGATCGCTATCGGCTCTTTTTTTGATCGCGATGGTTAAGCGCTTAAGCACTGACGAAAGCGCATTAAAACATGGAGCGGAGACAATGGCGAGCATCTCGATGCGACGCGTGCAGAAAGCCTATGGCGAGCACGCGCCGGTCATTCGCGACGTCGATCTGGAGATCGGCGCGCACGAGTTCTGCGTGTTCCTCGGGCCGTCCGGCTGCGGCAAGTCGACCCTGCTGCGGATGATCGCTGGCCTCGAGGATCTGAGCGACGGCGAATTGTCGATCGACGGACGCCGCGTCGACGACGTGCCGGCCGCCGAGCGCGGCGTCGCGATGGTGTTCCAGAGCTACGCGCTGTTTCCGCACATGACGGTCTACGAGAACATGGCGTTCGGGCTGAAGCTCGCGCGCGTGCCGAAGGCCGAGATCGACCGGAAGGTGCGCGACGCCGCGCGGATCCTGCAGCTCGATACGCTGCTCGAGCGCAAGCCGAAGGCGCTGTCCGGCGGCCAGCGGCAGCGCGTCGCGATCGGCCGCGCGATCGTGCGCGAGCCCGGCGTATTCCTGTTCGACGAACCGCTGTCGAACCTCGACGCCGCGCTGCGCGGCCAGACCCGCATCGAAATCGCGAAGCTGCACCGGCAGTTCGAACGCGCGAGCGTCGTCTACGTGACGCACGACCAGACCGAAGCGATGACGCTCGCCGACAAGATCGTGCTGTTGCACGCCGGCGCCGACACCGCGCAGCACGGCAGCATCGCGCAGATCGGCGCGCCGCTCGACCTCTATCACCATCCCGCCAGCCGCTTCGTCGCCGGCTTCATCGGCTCGCCGCGGATGAACTTCCTGCCGGCCGTCGTCGCCGCCTGCGACGCACGGCACACCACCATCACCGTCGTGCCGTCCGGCGAAACCTTCACGCTGCCGCGCGACGGCGCCGCGCTCGCGCCGGGCGCGACCGTCACGCTCGGCATCCGCCCCGAACACCTGACGCTCGGCGCCGCGCCCGACGCGACCACGCTCGCACGCGACGTCGCGCTCGTCGAACGCCTCGGCGAGCAGACCTACGTGCACCTCGACCAGCCCGGCGGCACGCCGCTGATCGCGAAAGTGCCCGGCGACGCGCCGCTGCGCATCGGCGAGCGCGTGCACGCGCAGGCGCCGGCCGCGGCCTGTCACCTGTTCACCGAAGACGGCCGCGCGGTGCCCGCGCGCGCCGACGTTCCCGTCCACCACTACGCATAAGGATCGGCATGCGCCTCGGAGTCTGTTACTACCCGGAACACTGGCCGGAATCGATGTGGGCCGCCGACGCCCGCCGGATGAAGGCGCTCGGCATCGCGCAGGTGCGGATCGCCGAATTCGCGTGGAGCCGCATCGAGCCGTCGCCGGGCGAATACGACTGGGGCTGGCTCGACCGCGCGGTCGACGTGCTCGGTACGGCCGGCCTCGAGATCGTGATGTGCACGCCGACCGCGACGCCGCCGAAATGGCTCGTCGACCGTCACCCCGACATCCTCGCGATCGGCGCCGATGGCCGGCCGCGCGGGTTCGGTTCGCGCCGCCACTACGACTTCTCGTCGCCGACCTATCTGGAAGCGTCGCGCCAGATCTGCACGGCGGTCGCCGAACGCTACGGCCGCCATCCGGCCGTGCGCTACTGGCAGACCGACAACGAGCTCGGCTGCCACCAGACGGTGGTCAGCTATTCGCCCGCCGCGCTCGTGCGCTTTCGCGAATGGCTGAAGGCCCGCTACGGCACGATCGACGCGCTGAACCGCGCGTGGGGCACCGTGTTCTGGAGCATGGAGTACCGGCATTTCGACGAAGTCGACGCGCCCATCGGCACCGTGACCGAAGCGCATCCGTCGCATCGCCTCGACTACCGGCGCTTCGCGTCCGACGAGGTCGCGCGCTATCACCGGATGCAGGTCGACGTGATCCGCGCGCATTCGCCGGGCCGCCCCGTCGCGCACAACTTCATGCAGCTGTTCACCGAGTTCGATCATTACGAGGTGGCGCGCGACCTCGACATCGCGACGTGGGACAGCTACCCGCTCGGCGCGCTCGAGGAGCAATGGTTCGCACCCGAGCTGAAGGCGCGCTGGCTGCGCACCGGCCATCCGGATTTCGCGTCGTTCAATCACGATCTCTATCGCGGGATGTCGAAGCTGCCGTTCTGGGTGATGGAGCAGCAGCCGGGGCCCGTGAACTGGGCGCAGTGGAACCCCGCGCCGCTGCCGGGCATGGTGCGCCTGTGGAGCTGGGAAGCGTTCGCGCACGGCGCCGGCTGCGTGTCGTACTTCCGCTGGCGGCAGGCGCCGTTCGCGCAGGAGCAGATGCATGCGGGCCTGCACACGCCGGACGACCAGCTCGACGAAGGCGGCCGCGAAGCGCAGCGCGTCGCGCGCGAAATCGCGGCCGTGCTCGACGCCGGCGCCGATGCCGACGCGAACGGCGCGGTGCGCGCCCCCGTCGCGCTGGTGTTCGACTATGAAGCGAAGTGGCTGTTCGAAGTGCAGCCGCAAGGCGCCGATTTCCACTACCCGCGCTGCGCGTTCGAGTACTACTCGGCGCTGCGTTCGCTCGGCCTCGACGTCGACGTGATCTCAGCGCATGCGCCGCTCGACGGCTACCGGCTCGTCGTCGTGCCGCCGCTGCCGATCGTGCCGGACGACTTCGCGGCCCGGCTCGCCGCATCGGGCGCGCATGCGGTGTTCGGCCCGCGCACCGGTTCGAAAACCGCCGATCTGCAGATTCCGCCGACGCTGCCGCCCGGCCCGCTCGCATCGATCCTGCCGCTGCGCGTGTGGCGCGTCGAGTCGCTGCGGCCGAACGTGACCGAGCCGATCGACGGAACGTTGCGCGACGGCTCGGCGTTCACCGGCGACGCACGCCGCTGGCGCGACCTCGTCGAGCTGCGCGACGATGCACCCAGCGTCGTGCGTGCGCGCTTCGCCGACGGTCATCCGGCCTGCGTGTCGCACGGCGCGCTGCACTACTGGGCCGCGCTGTTCGATGACGCGACCACCGCGCGCCTGTTCGCCGACGTCGCGGCCGAAGCCGGCCTGACACCGTCGCCGCTCGGCGACGGCGTGCGCGTGAGCCGACGCGGCGGCCTGACCTACGTATTCAACTACGGCGGCACGCCGCATACGCTCGATGGGGTGCCGCCGTCCGCGTTCGTGGTCGGCGCCGCGCAGGTCGAGCCGCAAGGCGTCGCCGTGTATCGAAGCCGTTCGTAGCAACCGCCCCCGGCGCCGCGACGCGCCGGTCACGCACAACGACAGACACACAGGACTGGAGACACACATGACACATCGCCCCCTTCGCGTCGCCGCCCGGCTTGCGACCGCCGCCGCCATCGCGTTCGCTTCGTTCGGCGCCGCGGCGCCGGCCGACGCGGGCACGCTGACGATCAACATCGCGTTCAAGGGCGCCAGCCAGCGCGCGGTCTGGCAGTCGACGATCGAGGCGTTCCACAAGGCCCATCCCGACATCGACGTGAAGCCCACCTTCGTCGACGAGGAAGCGTACAAGGTGCAGCTCCCCGCATGGCTCACGACCGTCGCGCCCGACGTGGTCAACTGGCACGCGGGCGAGCGCATGGCGTACTACGCGAAGCGCGGGCTGTTCGAGGACCTGAGCGGCGACTGGGCGAAGAACGGCTGGGACGCGATGTACGCGTCGACGCGCAGCGCATCGTCGTACAACGGCAAGCAGTACGCGGCGCCGACCGTCTATTACTCGTGGGGGCTGTTCTACCGCAAGGACCTGTTCCGCAAGGTCGGCATCGCCGACGAGCCGAAGACCTGGGACCAGTTTCTCGATGCGTGCAAGAAGCTGAAGGCGGCCGGCATCACGCCGATCGCGGTCGGCGGCCGCGACGCGTGGACGCTCGCCGGCTGGTTCGACTATCTCGACCTGCGCGTGAACGGCAACGCGTTCCACCAGCAGCTGATGGCCGGCGACGTGCCGTACACCGACCCGCGCGTGAAGAAGGTCTACACGACGTGGAAATCGCTGATCGACTCGGGCTACTTCATCGACAACGCGCTGTCCTACGATCTCGACGGCGCGCAGCCGTTCCTGTTCCAGGGCAAGGCCGCGATGATGCTGATGGGCACCTTCATCGCGGCCGGCTTTCCGCCGAACGTGAAGCAGGAAATGGGCTATTACCGCTTCCCGATCATCGACGCGAAGGTGCCGACCGCCGAGGACGGCCCGGTCGAATCGCTGCACATTCCGACCAAGGCGAAGAACAAGGCCGACGCGCATACGTTCCTCGCGTTCGTCGAGACGCCCGAGATGGGGGCGAAGCTCGCGGAAGGGCTTGGCTCGCTGTCGGCCAACAGCAAGTCGCCGGAGCCGGCCGATCCGATTTCGCGGATCGGCTTCCGGATCCTCGCCGACACCAAGGGCGGCGTCGCGCAGTTCTACGACCGCGACATGACCAAGGAGATGGCCGACGAAGGGATGAAGGGAATGCAGCAGTTCCTCGCGAATCCCGCGCAGCTCGATACCGTGCTCGCGCAGCTCGAACAGACCCGCAAGCGGATCTACAAGAAGTAACCGCGTGACCCATGCGGCGGCCGCGTGTGCGTGCCGCCGTGTCCCGTCCAGGAGGCTCGCCGTGTCCCGTCCGATCACGTCCACCCCGCCCGCCGGCGCCGGCGCCAACGCCACGCCGCCGCCGCGCGGCGCATCCGCCGCCACCGCGTTGCGCGTGCGCCGCCCGTCGCCCGCCGCGCGGCGGCAACAGCGCGCCGCGTGGCTCTTTCTCGCGCCCGCGTGCGCGATGGTTGCCGTCTATGTGATCTGGCCGATCCTGTCGACGCTGTGGCTGAGCCTCTGCAACTGGGACGGGATGACCGAGCGCACGTTCGTCGGTCTCGCGAACTACGTCGAGCTGCTGCACGCACCGACCTTCTACACCGCGCTGCGCAACAACGTGATCTGGCTTGCGCTGTTCATGCTCGCGCCGCCGCTCGGCCTCGCGCTCGCGCTGTACCTGAACCAGGCGGTGGCCGGCATCCGGCTCGTGAAGTCGCTGTTCTTCGCGCCGTTCGTGCTGTCCGGCGTGGTGGTCGGCCTGATCTTCTCGTGGTTCTACGATCCGACCTTCGGGCTGCTCGCGCTGATCGCCGGACACGGGATCCCGGTGCTCGGCGATGCGCGCTATGCGACGTTCGGCATCGTGTTCGCCGCGCTGTGGCCGCAGACCGCGTACTGCATGATCCTGTACCTGACCGGCCTCACGTCGGTCAACCCGGAGCAGATCGAAGCGGCGCGGATGGAAGGCGCGCGCGGCTTCGCGCTGCTGTGGCACGTCGTGCTCCCGCAATTGCGCCCGACCACGTTCATGGCGATCGTCGTCACGGTGATCGGCGCGCTGCGCAGCTTCGACCTGATTTCGGTGATGACGGGCGGCGGCCCGTTCGAGAGCTCGACCGTGCTCGCGTATTACATGTACGACCAGGCGATCAAGTACTACCGGCTCGGCTATTCCGCGTCGATCGCGGTCGTGCTGTTCGCGATCATGCTCGTCTACATCGTGTTCCAGTTGCGCCGCATGCTGCGCAACGAGCAGTGACCTACCGGGAGTTCATTCATCATGTTTCCGACACCCATTGCCCACTGGAAGCCTGTCTCGCGCCGGCTGTACAAGGTGTCGCTGCCCGTCGCGCTCGTGATCTGGCTGCTGCCGATGATCGCGGTGTTCGTCACGTCGGTGCGCTCGACCGAGGAGCTGGTCGAAGGTCACTACTGGGGCTGGCCGCGGCATTTCTCGATGATCAGCAACTATCGCGACGCGCTGACCACGTCGCCGATGCTGCATTACTTTTGGAACAGCGTGCAGATCACTGTGCCGTCGGTGATCGGGTCGATCGCGCTCGCGGCGATGGCGGGCTTTGCGCTCGCGACCTACAGGTTTCGCGGGAGCACCGCGCTGTTCGGCACGTTCGTCGCGGGGAATTTCGTGCCGGTGCAGGTGTTGATGATTCCGGTGCGGGATCTGTCGCTCAGGTTCGGCGTGTTCAACACGGTCGAGGCGCTGATCCTGTTTCATGTCGCGTTTCAGACAGGGTTCTGCACGCTGTTCCTGCGTAACTTCATCAAGCAGTTGCCGTTCGAATTGATCGAGGCCGCGCGGATTGAAGGTGCGGGGGAATGGACGGTGTTCTGGCGGATCGTGTTGCCGCTGATCCGGCCGGCGTTGGCCGCGCTCGCCATTCTTGTTTTCACGTTCGTGTGGAACGATTACTTCTGGGCGCTGTGCCTCACGCAAGGCGACGAGGCCGCGCCGATCACCGCGGGCGTCGCGGCGTTGAAGGGGCAATGGACGACGTCGTGGAACCTCGTGTCGGCCGGGTCGATTCTCGCCGCGTTGCCGTCGGTCGCGATGTTCTTCGCGATGCAGAAGCATTTTGTGGCAGGGCTGACGTTCGGAGCGACGAAAGGGTGAGCCGGCGCTGATCGCGGATTCTGATCTCCTCCTCTTCATCGAGAGGTTGCCCGCTTCGGCGGGCTTTTTTTTGGTCCCGCCAGATTTGACGGTGCGGTGAATAGAGCGGCTATTCTCCGCATAATTTGCGGTGAATATTGAATCGCAGGATCTGGACGGCGCGGGCCGCGGGCCCGTCGTTACGCATCGGAATCGACATGCAGCGTACTCCTTCAAGGATAGGCGGCGCGCCACGGTCAACCGCCAGGCGCGTGTCGCGCAAAGGCAAAACGGGTCGTGTCGGGCCACGCATCGAATTGCTCACATTGCGACATATTCGACCGCGAGACCGCACCGCCAGCGCGATTTGCTTGATACACGTCATGGCGGCAACGGACGCTCCGCTCATCCGGTTCACGTCCACCCTTCGAGCCGCAGCGTCGACCGCACGAGCCGCTGCTCTTCCTCCTCGATCTCGCGCAGATAGTCGACGCACTGCCGGATATGCTCGCTCGCGGCCTTGCGGGCCTGGTCGGGCAGCCGCCCTGTCACCGCGTTATAAAGCCGCGCATGCTGGCGGTCGATCTGCTTCTTCAACGGCTCGCGGTGATAGAGATTGTTCACCGACGCAAACACGGAACTGAGCAGCAAGTCGGTCAGCGACTGCAACGTATTCACAAGCACCGGATTGTGCGACGCCTCGCAGATCGCGAGATGGAACGCATGGTCGAGCTTCGCCCGCGCCGCCGGATCGAGATCCTGCGCATCGGCCGCCGTCATTTCCTCGTAGCGGCGCTTGATCAGGATGAAATCGGCAGGCGTACCGCGCAGCGCCGCGAGCCGCGCGGCTTCGGTCTCGAGCATCCCGCGTACCTCGAACAGGTCGTACAGCGTGCGCGGCTGCGAGCCGAGCAGATGCATCATCGGCGACACTTCGCGCTGCGGGGTCAGGCTCGCGACAAACGAACCCTTGCCGTGCGTCGTGTCGATGATGCCACGCGCACGCAGCAGCTTCATCCCTTCGCGCACGGCCGTGCGCGACACGCCGAGCTTCTCGGTGAGCCGCCGCTCGGACGGCAGCGCCTGTCCGGCCTTCAGCACGCCGTCGACGATCAGCTGCTCGATCCGCTCGGCGACGACATCGGCGACATTGCGCGCCGGCGCTTGTCGAACTTGCGTTTCCATGCTGGTATGACCACTTCGGGAGGATATCGCCGATTTTCTCACAAACCCTTGTGTCGATTGGGTTTCCCGTCACCGCAAACCGCGTCCGACAGGCCCCCTTTCAAAAACTGGTACGACCACGTTCGCGACGTCTGGACACGCACCGGCCGCCCGCCAAGAATGCCGTTCATCCGGCGCGCCGCGCATCCCGCGGCCGCCTGCATGGTGGAGACGGAGACACACGATGAGTTTCATCTACGACGAACGGATCGACGGCCCGCTGGCAACCGTCGACCGCGACACGCTCGTCGCCGCGCTCGCTGCGGCGGCGCCCGGCCTCGACGTGCTGCACGAGCGCGAGGCGCTGAAGCCGTTCGAATGCGACGGCCTCGCCGCGTACCGCACGGTGCCGCTCGCGGTCGTGCTGCCCGACACGGTCGAGCAGGTGCGTGCGGTGCTGCGCGTGGCGGCCGCGCACGGCGTGCCGGTCGTCGCGCGCGGCGCGGGCACCGGTCTGTCGGGCGGCGCGATGCCGCTCGAAAAAGGCATCCTGCTCGTGATGGCGAAGTTCAATCGCATTCTCGAAATCGACGCCGATGCCGGTATCGCGCGCGTGCAGCCCGGCGTCCGCAACCTCGCGATCTCGCAGGCCGCCGCGCCCTACGACCTCTACTATGCGCCGGACCCGTCGTCGCAGATCGCCTGCTCGATCGGCGGCAACGTCGCCGAAAACGCGGGCGGCGTGCACTGCCTGAAATACGGGCTGACGGTGCACAACATCCTGAAGGTCGAGATCCTGACGATCGACGGCGACTTGCTGACGCTCGGCGCCGACGCGCTCGACGCACCCGGCTTCGACCTGCTCGCGCTGTTCACCGGCTCCGAAGGCATGCTCGGCATCGTCACCGAAGTGACGGTGAAGCTGCTGCCGAAGTCGCCGAGCGTGAAGGTGCTGATGGCGAGCTTCGACGACGTCGCCGAAGCCGGCGCGGCGGTCGCGCGGATCATCGGCGCGGGCGTGATCCCGGGCGGGCTCGAGATGATGGACAACCTCGCGATCCGTGCGGCCGAGGACTTCATCCACGCGGGCTATCCGGTAGACGCGCAGGCGATCCTGCTGTGCGAACTCGACGGCGCGGCGACCGATGTCGAAGAGGACGCCGAACGCGTCGCCGCGCTGTTGCGCGACGCCGGCGCGTCGGAGATCCGCGTTGCACGCGACGAGGCCGAGCGGCAGCGCTTCTGGGCCGGCCGCAAGAACGCGTTTCCGGCGGTCGGCCGCATGTCGCCCGACTACTACTGCATGGACGGCACGATCCCGCGCCGCGAGTTGCCGCGCGTGCTCGAAGGGATCGCCGCGTTGTCCGCGCAATACGCATTGCCGGTCGCGAACGTGTTCCATGCGGGCGACGGCAACATGCATCCGCTGATCCTGTTCGACGCGAACCGTCCCGGCGAACTCGACCGCGCGGAAGCGCTCGGCGGCAAGATCCTCGAGCTGTGCGTCGCGGTGGGCGGCAGCATCACCGGCGAACACGGCGTCGGGCGCGAGAAGATCAATCAGATGTGCGTGCAGTTCAACGCCGACGAAATCACGTTCTTCCACGCGGTGAAGGCCGCGTTCGATCCGCGCCGCCTGCTCAATCCCGGCAAGAACATCCCGACGCTGCATCGTTGCGCCGAATTCGGCGCGATGCACGTCCATCACGGCAAGCTGCCGTTTCCCGACCTGGAGCGCTTCTGATGCGACGCGAACGCGAACCCGATTCGATCGACGACAGCGCGGCGCTCGTCGCGCAGGTCGACGCCGCGATCCACGATCGCCAGCCGCTGCTCATCCGCGGCGCGAGCACGAAGTCCTTTCTCGGCCGCACCGTCGAAGGCCGCACGCTCGACGTGCGCACGCACCGCGGCATCGTCGCGTACGACCCGACCGAACTCGTGATCACCGCGCGCGCGGGCACGCCGCTCGCCGAACTCGACGCGATGCTCGACGCGGCCGGCCAGATGCTGCCGTGCGAGCCGCCCACGTTCGGCGGCGCGGCCACGGTCGGCGGGATGTTCTCGGCCGCGCTGTCGGGGCCGCGCCGCCCGTGGGCCGGCGCGGTGCGCGATTTCGTGCTCGGCTGCCGCGTGATCACCGGCCACGCGAAGCACCTGCGCTTCGGCGGCGAGGTGATGAAGAACGTGGCCGGCTACGACGTATCGCGACTGCTCGCGGGCAGCTTCGGCTGCCTCGGCGTCGTGACGGAAGTCTCGCTGAAGGTGCTGCCGAAGCCGCGCGCGAGCCGCGATCTCGCGTTGCCGCTCACGGCAGCCGAAGCCGTGCGGCGCGTGGCCGGATGGCGTCGCGCCGGGCTGCCGCTCGCGGGCGCCTGCCACGCGGACGGCGTGCTGCGCGTGCGGCTCGAAGGCGGCGAGGGCTCGGTGAAGGCCGCGCGCGACACGGTCGGCGGCGAGAACCTGGACGATCGCGCCGACGGCTTCTGGTCCCGGCTGCGCGACCTGTCGCTGCCGTTCTTCGACGATCCGCGCCCGCTGTGGCGCGTGTCGGTGCCGGCCGCCGCGCCGCTCGATGCGCTGCCCGGCGCACTGCTGGTCGACTGGGGCGGCGCGCAGCGCTGGCTGAAGAGCGACGCCGCACCGGCCGACGTGCAACGGTTCGCCGCGCAGTGGGGCGGCCATGCGACCTGCTTCACGCCCGGCGCGACGCACGAGCCGTTCCAGCCGCTGCCGGCTGCGCTGCTGCGCGTGCACCGGCAGCTGAAGGCGCAACTCGATCCGCATGCGATCTTCAATCCCGGCCGCCTGTACGCGGACCTCTGACGCCCACCCGACTGCGAACCGCCGATGCAAACCAATCTCAGCGAAGCAAGCAAGGCCCTCGACCGGGCCGACGAAGCGGAAGCGATCCTGCGCGCCTGCGTGCACTGCGGCTTCTGCAACGCGACCTGCCCGACCTATCAGGTGCTCGGCAACGAGCTCGACGGGCCGCGCGGACGCATCTACCTGATCAAGCAAATGCTCGAAGGCGAGCCGTGCGGCGAGCGCACGCAGCAGCATCTCGACCGCTGCCTGACCTGCCGCAACTGCGAAACGACCTGCCCGTCCGGCGTGCGCTATCACACGCTGCTCGACATCGGCCGCGCGGAAGCCGAGAAGCGCGCGCGGCGTCCGGCGCGCGAGCGCCTGCTGCGCGCCGGCCTGCGTCACGTCGTACCGCGGCCGGCGACGTTCGCCGCGCTGCTGAAGGCCGGCCGCGCGCTGCGTCCGCTGCTGCCCGGCACGCTGCAGGGCAAGATCCCGGCCACCGTGCCGGCAGCCGCGCCGCGCCCGCCGCTACGCCACGCACGACGCGTGCTGATGCTCGAAGGCTGCGTGCAGCCGTCGCTGTCGCCGAACACCAACGCGGCCGCGGCCCGCGTGCTCGACCGGCTCGGCATCAGCGTGACGCCGGCCCGCGAAGCCGGCTGCTGCGGCGCGACCGAATATCACCTGAACGCGCAGGAGGCCGGGCTCGCACGCGCACGCCGCAACATCGATGCGTGGTGGCCCGCGATCGAGGCCGGCGCGGAAGCGATCGTTCTGACGGCGAGCGGCTGCGGCGCGTTCGTGAAGGAATACGGCGACCTGCTGCGCTCCGACCCCGCGTATGCGGACAAGGCGCGGCGTGTGAGCGCACTCGCGCGCGACCTCGCGGAAGTGATCGCGGCCGAGCCGCTCGACGCGCTGGCCGACGCAACGCAGCGCCGCGTCGCGGTGCACTGCCCGTGCACGCTGCAGCACGCGCAGCGGCTCGGCGGCGCGGTGGAAAGCATCCTGCGGCGGCTCGGCTTCGATCTGACGAATGTCGCCGACGGCCACCTGTGCTGCGGGTCGGCCGGCACCTATTCGCTGACGCAGCCCGAGCTCGCAACCCGACTGCGCGACAACAAGCTCGACGCACTCGAAGCCGCGCGGCCGGACCTGATTGTCACGGCCAACATCGGCTGCCAGACTCACCTGAACGGCGCGGGCCGTACGTCCGTGCGCCACTGGATCGAGCTCGTCGACAACCGATTGGTCAACTGACCGCTGATTCCGGAGGACTTCCATGCAAACGAAACCCGAACTCGAACTCGCCGACGTCGAGCGCATGCTCGCCGCCGCCCGCGCGGAAGCGGAGCACCATGGCTGGGCCGTGTCGATCGCCATCGTCGACGACGGCGGCCACCTGCTCGCGTTCGCGCGTCTCGATGGCGCGTCGCCGGCCAGCAGCTACATCGCGCACGACAAGGCGCGTGCGGCGGCGCTAGGCCGCCGCGAGACGAAGGCGTATGAGGATATGATCAACGGTGGCCGCACCGCGTTTCTGAGCGTGCCGCTGACGGGGTTGCTCGAAGGCGGCGTGCCGGTCACGGTGGACGGCCGGATTGCGGGCGCGATCGGTGTGTCTGGCGTAAAGTCCGAACAGGACGCCCAGATCGCCCGCGCCGGCACACAAAGCGTCGCGGCCTGATCCGCGCGCGTTTTTCATTCCCCGGGAGGAATCACGATGATCGACCAAGCAGGACTGCAAGTCGCGCCAGCGCTGAGCCAGTTCATTGAAAACGAAGCACTGCCGGGCACCGGTATCGACAAGGCCGCGTTCTGGAGCGGTTTCTCGGCGCTGGTGCACGACCTCGCGCCGCGCAACCGCGAGTTGCTCGCGGAACGCGACCGCCTCCAGCACGAACTCGACACGTGGCATCGCGCGCACCCTGGCCCGGTGCGCGACCATGCCGCGTTTCGCGCGTTCCTCGAACAAATCGGCTACCTCGTGCCGGTCCCGTCGAACGTCGCGGCAGCCACCGCGAACGTCGACAGCGAGATCGCGACGCAGGCCGGCCCGCAGCTCGTCGTGCCGCTGTCGAACGCGCGCTATGCGCTGAACGCCGCGAACGCACGCTGGGGCAGCCTGTACGACGCGCTGTACGGCACCGATGCGCTGCCCGAGGACGGCGGCGCCGAACGCACGTCGACCTACAACCCGACACGCGGCCAGCGCGTGATCGACTACGCGCGCAACGTGCTCGACAACGCCGCGCCGCTCACGAGCGGCTCGCACCGCGACGCGCTGCGCTACCGCGTGGAGGACGGCCAGCTCGCCGTCGAGACCGGCAAGGGCGTCGTGCACCTCGCGCGGCCGGCGCAATTCGTCGGCTACCAGGGGGCGGCGGGGGCGCCGTCGGCAATCTTGCTGAAAAACAACGGCCTGCACATCGAGATCCAGATCGACGCATCGACCCCCATCGGTCGCGCCGATCTCGCGAACGTGAAAGACGTCGTGCTGGAAGCCGCGGTCAGCACGATCATCGACTGCGAGGATTCGGTCGCGGCGGTCGACGCCGAAGACAAGGTCCAGCTGTATCGCAACTGGCTCGGGCTGATGCAGGGCACGCTGGTGGAGGAAGTCGCGAAGGGCGGCAAGACCTTCACGCGCCGCCTGAACGCCGATCGCGAATACACCACGCCGGCCGGCGGCACGCTGTCGCTGCACGGCCGCTCGCTGCTGTTCGTGCGCAACGTCGGCCACCTGATGACCAACGGCGCGGTGCTCGACCGCGACGGCAACGAGATTCCGGAAGGGATTCTCGACGGCGTCGTCACGACGCTGTGCGCGCTGCACGACCTGAAGGCCAAGCGCAATTCGCGCACGGGCTCGATCTACATCGTGAAGCCGAAGATGCACGGCCCCGTCGAAGTCGCGTTCGCCGATACGCTGTTCGCGCGCATCGAGGATCTGTACGGCCTGCCGCGCAACACGCTGAAGATGGGCATCATGGACGAGGAGCGCCGCACCAGCGTGAACCTCGCCGCATGTATCGCGGCGGCCGCCGCACGCGTCGCGTTCATCAACACCGGCTTCCTCGATCGCACCGGCGACGAGATGCACACCGCGATGGAAGCGGGCCCGATGATCCGCAAGGGCGAGATGAAGTCGTCGGCGTGGATCACCGCATACGAGCGCAACAACGTGCTCGCGGGCCTGTCGGCCGGCTTGCGCGGCCGCGCGCAGATCGGCAAGGGCATGTGGGCGATGCCGGACCTGATGCACGCGATGCTCGAGCAGAAGATCGCGCATCCGCGCGCCGGCGCGAACACCGCGTGGGTGCCGTCGCCGACCGCCGCGACGCTGCACGCGCTGCACTACCACCAAGTCGACGTGCAGGCCGTCCAGCAGCAGCTGGAGAAGACGTCCTACGCGAGCGAACGCGACGCGCTGCTCGAAGGGCTGTTGACCGTGCCGGTCGTCGAGCGCGCCGCCTGGAGCGAAAGCGAGATCCTGAGCGAGGTCGAGAACAACGCGCAGGGCATCCTCGGCTACGTCGTGCGCTGGGTCGAACAGGGCGTCGGCTGCTCGAAGGTGCCCGATATCCACGACGTCGGCCTGATGGAAGACCGCGCGACGCTGCGCATCTCGAGCCAGCACATCGCGAACTGGCTGCGCCATGGCGTGATCACCGAGGCGTTCGTGCTCGACGTGTTCAAGCGCATGGCGCGCGTCGTCGACCAGCAGAACGCGGGCGACCCGAACTACCGCCCGATGGCGCCCGGCTACGACCAGTCGACCGCGTTCAAGGCCGCGTGCGCGCTGGCGCTGCAGGGCACGTCGCAGCCGAGCGGTTATACCGAGCCGCTGCTGCATCGGTTCCGGCTCGCGTTCAAGGCGCAACAACAGGGCGCGTGAGCGTTCGCATGCGGGCTTTCCCGCATGCGGCTTCACGACACGGGCGGCCATCTCGGCCGCCCGTTTTCCTATGCGGATTCGCGCGGACGCTGAAAACGGATGATCGGTCCGTATCGCTCGGCCTTCGGCGCAGAGCCTTGTACTGCAACGCTTGCGCGCGCGATCGGCAGGCGTCGGCCGGCGCGATAATTTGATCCCTATCAACGGCTTGCAACATTTTTCGCGCTCGATAATGCCCGCGCTATACTCGGACCATTGCGCGCCGCGATTCGTCGGATCGTCGAATCGCGGCCGATCTATCTTGCCGGTGCGCCGGTAATGCGGCGGCTTATCCGGCCGCTCTGATCGATGATCGCGCCCGCTTTTCCTGTCGGTCGGGCGGAATGCGTATCGGGGGCCGCGTAACGGATCGCCGCCGGCCAATCAATACGAACACACTTGCATCGGCCCGCCGCCCGGCGGCGATGCCCCCTCGATCCACGGACCATGGCAGAAACCGACTACGCAATGCCCAGCGAATCCGGCCTGACGGGCCGTGTCGCCGCTCATCTGCGCCGGCTCCTGCTGCCGCACCTGATCTTCTATTCGGGGCTGCTGCTCGGTCTGCTCCTGCTGCTGCTGTGCGCAATCGTGCTGTACGAGGCACGCATCGACGCGCGCGACCGTGCGCGCATCACGCAGCAGAACATCGCGTTGATGGCGTCGTGGGACATCGAGCGCAACATCGAGTTCTTTGCGCTGTCGCTGCAGGCTGTCGTCGAAGGCGAGAACGATCCGGCGGTCGGCGCGCTGCCGATGCCGCTGCGCCGCCAGGTGCTGTTCGATCGCGCGACCACGGCCAAGTATCTCGGCGGCATCTACGTGCTCGACGCGAATGGCGACATTGCGGTCGACGGCAAGAGCGACGTGCCGCGCAAGGCCAATTTCGGCAACGAACAGTATTTCACCGTGCATCGCGACCACCCGGACGTCGGCCTGTACGTCAGCGATCCGTACCATTCGCGGCTGCGCGCCGGCTCGCCGAGCATCGCGCTCAGCCGGCGCATCACGCGGCCCGACGGCTCGTTCGGCGGCGTCGCCGTGATATCGATCCGGCTCGAATATTTCCAGAACCTGTTCTCGCGCCTCTCCCTCGGCGATCGCGGGTCGATGGCGCTGATCAATACGTCCGGCCTGATGCTCGCGCGCCAGCCGTACGAACCGGCGATCGTCGGCCGCAACATCAGCAAGGCCAGCACGTTCCGGCACTTCATGACCGCCAGCGAAGGCAGCTTCTCCGACACCGCATCGATCGACGGCGTGCGGCGCCTGTACGTGTTCCGGCACCTCGAGAACCTGCCGCTGATCATCATGGTCGCGCGCTCGGAAGCCGACACCTACGCCGCGTGGTACGACCGCGCGATCCCGATCGGCTCGGCGATGGCCGTGCTCGCGCTCGGCTTCGTCGGCCTGTCGCTGCTGCTCGACGTGCAGTTGCGCAAGCGTCACCGCGCGGAAACCGAACTGCAGGCGCTCGCGCGCACCGACGGCCTCACCGGCCTCGACAACCGCCGGATGCTCGACGTCACGCTCGCTCGCGAATGGCGCCGCGCGGCGCGTTCGCAGCACGCGCTGTCGCTGCTGTTCGTCGACGTCGACCACTTCAAGCGCTACAACGACACGCAGGGCCACCAGGCCGGCGACGACGCGCTCGCCGCGGTCGCCCGCTGCATCGCCGGCTGCCTGCACCGGCCGGCCGACTATGCGGCCCGTTACGGCGGCGAGGAGTTCGTCGTCGTGTTGCCCAATGTCGACACGAACGGCGCCGTGACGATCGCCGAATCGATCCGCACCGGCATCCTCGATCTCGGCATCCGGCACGACACGGGCGTGTCCGGGCGCCTGACCGCGAGCATCGGCGTGACGACCTGCTATCCGGAGCGCGACGACAGCATCCAGGCCGCGCTGAAGCTCGCCGATGACGCGCTGTACCGCGCGAAGGAATCCGGGCGCAATCAGGTCGTCGTACTGACGTCCTCGTCGGTCGAGCGGATGCCGCGGCGCGCCTGAGCGCGGCGTCGGCCCGGCCCCTCGGGCCGCCACACCGCCGCCTGCGGGCAAAATCGCCGACAATGTCGGCTCGCCGCGCCGCCGCGCGACACACGCGGCCGCCGGCCCGCGCCCGCTTCGCACCACCATGAGACTCAAGGCAAAGATCTTCCTTCTGGCCATCGTGCCGTTCCTGCTCGCGATCGCCGGCATCGGCTTCGGCGTGCGCCAGCAGGCGACGTCGCTCGCGCGCACGCAGCACGCGACGATCCAGGCCGCCTACCTGTCGAGCAAGGAAGTCGAGCTGAAGCATTACGTCGAGCTCGCGACGAGCGCGATCATGCCGCTGTACGACGCGAGCGGCCGCAATGCGCGCGACGACTCGCTGCTGCGCACGCAGGCGCTCGCGATGCTGCAGAAGATGGATTTCGGCCCCGACGGCTATTTCTTCGTGTACGACCTGCACGGCAATTCGCTGATGCATCCGCGCGAGCCCGAGCGCGTCGGCCACAATTTCTGGTCGATGCGCGACCCGCAGGGCGCGCTGACGATCCAGCAGCTGATCGGTGCCGCGTCGCACGGCGGCGGCTACGTGCGCTACGCGTGGCAGCGGCCGTCGACGGGCAAGGTCGCGCCGAAGCTCGGCTACGTCGTCGCGCTCGAACGCTGGGGCTGGATGGTCGGCACCGGCATCTATCTCGACGACGTCGACAACGCGCTGCAACGCATCGACGCGCGGGCGTCCGCGAACATCGAGCGCACGATGAGCTGGCTCACCGCGATCGCGCTGACCGGCGCGGCGGTGATCGCCGCGTGCGCGCTGGTGCTGAACGTCAGCGAATCGCGCAGCGCCGATGCGAAGCTCAAGCAGCTCGCGCAGCGCGTCGTCGAATCGCAGGAGCAGGAGCGCGAGCGGCTGTCGCGCGAGCTGCATGACGGGATCAGTCAGATGATGGTGTCCGCGAAGCTGATGCTCGAGTCCGCGCTCGCGCGGTTCGAGCGTGGCGCGACGCGGATGCCCGAAGCCGAGCAGGCGCTCGCGACGGGCGTCGGACGGCTCGGCGACACGCTGCGCGAAGTGCGGCGCATCTCGCATGCGCTGCGCCCGGCGATGCTCGACGATCTCGGCCTCGCGGCCGCGCTCGAGCAGCTCGTGCGCGAACTCGGCGCGGAGAGCGGCATCGACATCGGCTATACGCAGGTCGCGCACAGCGGCGCGCGGCCGTTGCCCGCGCCGGTCAATACGGCGCTGTTCCGGATCGCACAGGAAGCGCTCAGCAACATCGTGCATCATGCGCAGGCGTCGCGCGCGGCCGTCACGCTCGACGTCGGCGCGCATGCCGTCAGGCTGACCATCGCCGACAACGGCTGCGGCTTCGACGCCGAGCGGACCCAGACCGATGCGCGCCGCGGCATCGGGCTGCGCAACATGCGCGAGCGCCTCGACGCGCTCGGCGGCACGCTGACGATCACGTCGCAGGTCGGTCACACCGTCGTGGCCGCGCGCGTGCCGCTGCGCGCCGCCTGACGAGCACCACCATAACCGGAGACCTTTGCCCATGAGCGCCCCCGACACTGACCGGCCCGCCGCCCGACTGCTGCTCGTCGACGATCACCCGCTGGTGCGCGACGGCCTGCGGATGCGGCTCGAGGCGGCCGACCTGTCCGTGGTCGGCGAAGCCGGCAACGCCGACGAAGCGCTTGCGCTCGCCGCGTCGCTCGAGCCCGATCTCGCGCTGATGGACGTCGGCATGAACGGGATGAACGGCATCACGCTCGCCGGCGTGTTCCACGAGCGCTTTCCGGGGATTCGCGTGCTGATGCTGTCGATGCACGACAACATCGAGTACGTGACGCAGGCCGTGCGCGCCGGCGCGAGCGGCTACCTGCTGAAGGATTCGCCGGCGAGCGAGATCGTCCGCGCGATCGGCGCGGTGCTGGCGGGGCAGACGTTCTTCAGCGAAGGGCTCGCCGCGCGGATGATCCAGGCGAGCGCGACCGCGTCGCCGCTCGACCGCTTGACGCCGCGCGAACGCGACATCCTCGACGCGCTGGCCGAGGGGCTGTCGAGCAAGCAGATTGCCCAGCAGACGGGGCTGTCGGTCCGCACGGTGGAAACCCATCGGCTGAATTTGAAGCGCAAGCTCGAGATCGAGGGGCAGGCGGAGCTGATCAAGTTCGCGGTCGAGCATCGGCGGCGATAGGGCGCGCCCGGGTAGCTTGCGCCCCCATGCCGGGGCCATCGCGCGAACGGCCACAAGCCGGAATTCGCGATACACCAGCGCGTTTGCGTTGCCCCACGCGCAATTCGCTCATCCAATTTCATACTCGTCCAATCGCGCAGTCGCTGGAGAGATGGAATTATTTCGGTGGTCACAACAATCGGAATATTTTCATATGAATGAGTGCCGCGATTTTTTTCATATATTCAAGGGCAACATGGAAGCGTTGGGGCTCGACGTCCCCACAAGCTGGTTCGGCGCCCAAGCGACTACATTGGCGAATGTTTCCGCGTTGATTGCCGCAACGGAAAAGCTCGGCAAAACGGCGACGGTCTCCGAATTGGCGGGTGCGACTCTGGTGTCCGAAAAATTGCTGGTCGCCGGAGCCTTGTATGCGTCGTATTACACCGGCGCAGCGATTGGAAGCGCAATGGTTGCATCGGCAGAACGCTTGAAGTGTGGACGAACGGCCGACGTGCCAACCGTGATCCGTGATTTCCAGTCGCAAACGGCCGTCTACGTGCCCTACAGCCTTCAATTTCATTTGAAAATGCATCCCGAAATATTCGACACGGAAAATCCCGCGCGTGCAACGTATGCACGCAAAGGGCTGGCGTATGCTCGCCGCCGATATAGCTGAGGTCGCAACGTGAAACAGCGTTCGCACGCGTGGTGGAAGGACCGGTTACTGCTCTTGTCAGCTGCGCTTTTGTGCGCCGGATTGGCGAGCGCGTTTGCGCGAGTTTCGGGAAAAGATGCGCCGACGATTATCCTGTCGATTACCGTCTTCGCGTTGCTCATCGATAACCGGAGGCTTCGCAAGGCACTCCGACAAGCCACCGAGGAAAATCGACCACATGAGCCATGAGCGGGCTTCGCGTACGGCCGTCACGGGATCGTCCAGGCCGACGGACACCGCTCGATGTGCAACGCCCCGGCCGCATTCGCGACCGGGGCGTCGTGGTTTCAGCGTCGCATTTCAGTCGCGGCTCGCGCCGCGACCGTTGACCGTCAGTTCGTCCGCGAGTTGTGCTTCTGCAGATACGCGATCAAGCCGTCGATGCCGCCCGTTGCGAGCTGGCTCTTGAACTGCCCCTGGTAGACCTGGATCAGCCACGCGCCCGACATGTCGATGTCGTAGATCTTCCAGTCGCTGCCGACCTTGCCGAGCCGGTAGCCGACCGACTGGCTGTCGCCAGGCGTCGTCACCGTCGACTGCACCAGCGCATCGGCACCCGACGCACCGCCGGCCTTGAACGAGAACTTCGCGTCCTGGTTGCCGAGCTGCGCGAGCGACGCGGCATAGGTGCGCGTCATGAGCACCCTGAACTGCTTGTAGAGTTCCTGCTGCTGTTGCGGCGTGGCCTGCTTCCAGGCATCGCCGACCGCGATGCGCGTCGTGCGCTCGAAGTTCGTCACCGGCAGGAAGCGCTGCTCGACGACTTGCGTGATTTTCGCCATGTCGCCGCCGCGTGCAGCCGGATCGGCCTTCATCGCGTTGACGGTGCCCTCGACCGCATTGCGGACGACGTCGACCGGCGCGCTCTGCGCGAAAGCGGAAACCGACACGGCGGCCGCCGCGACGAAAGCAAACAGATGACGTTTCATACGGATATCGCACTCGATGAGAAAAAACGGGCCGGCGGATTGCATCGATTGCATCGGCCGGTGGGTCGAAGTATAGCGGCCCGAACGCCCGCCTGCCGCCCGGTGACCGACTGTTACCTTTGAGCCCCTTTTGTCACAGGACCGCCGCCGCGGCAAGATCCGGGCCGATCATGTAAATATCCGCTTACCAATGGTCCGATCATTCGCGCCGATTCCCTCGCCGCGGAGCAAATATCCTTCCCGCCCCTTCATGCTGCAACGTTGCGACCGCCGTCACGCGGCGCCGGTATACTCGTTGCTTTGCCCTTGCCAGCCCCTTCCCACCGCCACATGGTGACATCTCTCATCGTCCGACTCGTCGCATTGTCGGTACGCCGCCCCGTCTGGGTCGTCGTGCTGTCGCTCGTCATTGCCGTCTTTAGCGGCGTCTATGTCGCGCAGCACTTCAAGATCAACACGGACATCAGCAAACTGGTCGACGCGGAACCGCAGTGGGCCGCGCTCAGCAAGGCCGTCGACAAAGCCTTCCCGCAACGCAACGGCACGATCCTCGCGGTGGTCGAGGCGCCGGCGCCCGAATTCGCGACGGCCGCCGCGCACGCGCTCACCGAAGCGCTGCAGAAGCAGGCCGACGCCGGCCGGATCGGCCAGGTCGCCGAACCCGGCGGCGGCCCGTTCTTCGAGCACAACGGGCTGCTGTTCCTGTCGTCGCAGGAAGTGTCGGACACCACGTCGCAGCTCGCGAGCGCGCGTCCGCTCGTCAACGAACTCGCGAAGAACCCGAGCCTGACCGGCCTCGCGACCACGCTGTCCACCACGCTCGGCCAGCCGCTCCTCACCGGCCAGGTGAAGCTGCCCGCGATGGCGAAGCTGCTCGCGCGCAGCGCCGCGACGGTCGACGACGTGCTGGCCGGCAAGCCGGCCGCGTTCTCGTGGCGCGGGCTGGTCGACAGCGATGCCGCGCGCCAGCCCGCCCGCGCGTTCGTCACCGTGCAGCCGGTCGTGAACTACGGCGCACTGAAGGCCGGTGCGGAAACGACGCAGGTGATCCGCGACACCGCGCAAGCGCTCGGCCTCGAGCAACGCTACGGCGCGGTCGTGCGCCTGACCGGCGAACAGCCGCTCGCCGACGACGAATTCGCGTCGGTGGAAGACGGCGCCGCGCTGAACGGCGCGCTCACGCTGCTCGCCGTGCTCGTGATCCTGTGGCTCGCGCTGCGCTCGAAGCGGATGATCGGCTCGGTGCTCGTCACGCTGTTCGTCGGCCTCGTCGTGACGGCCGCGCTCGGCCTCGCGATGGTCGGTTCGCTGAACATGATCTCGGTCGCGTTCATGGTGCTGTTCGTCGGCCTCGGCGTCGACTTCTCGATCCAGTACGGCGTGAAGTACCGCGAGGAACGCTTCCGCGATCAACGCATCGATCACGCGCTGATCGGCGCCGCGCACTCGATGGGCATGCCGCTCGCGCTCGCCACCACGGCGGTCGCCGCGAGCTTCTTCTCGTTCATCCCCACCGCCTATCGCGGCGTGTCCGAGCTCGGCCTGATCGCGGGCGTCGGGATGTTCGTCGCGCTGCTGACCACGCTCACGCTGCTGCCCGCGCTGCTGCGCCTGTTCGCGCCGCCGGGCGAATCGAAGACGCCGGGCTTTCCGTGGCTCGCACCGGTCGACGATTTCCTCGATCGCCATCGCAAGCCGATCCTGATCGGCACGCTCGCGGTCGTGATCGGCGCGCTGCCGCTGCTCGCGTTCCTGCACTTCGACTTCAACCCGCTGCACCTGAAGGATCCGCACAGCGAATCGATGGCGACGCTGCTCGCGCTGAAGGATTCGCCCGAAGCGGCCGTCAACGACGTCACGCTGCTCGCGCCGTCGCTCGCCGAGGCCGACGCGGCCGCGAAGCGCCTCGACGCGCTGCCGGAAGTCGGCCGCACGACGACGCTCACGACCTTCGTCCCGGCCGACCAGCCGGCCAAGCGCGCGGCGATCGCCGCGGCCGCGAGCGAACTGCTGCCTGCGCTCACGCAGCCGGCTGCGCCGAAAGCGACCGACGCGCAGCGCGTCGCCGCGCTCAAGCGCGTGTCCGACCTGCTGGGCTACGCGGCGGAAGATCACCCGGGCCCGGGCGCGGCCGCCGCCCAGCATCTGTCGGCATCGCTCGCGAAGCTCGCCGCCGCCGACAGCGCGACGCGCGACCGCGCCGAACGCGCGTTTTCCGACACGCTGCGCATCGCGCTGAACCAGCTCGCGACGCTGCTGCAGCCGCAGGACGTCACGCGCGAATCGCTGCCGCCGCCGATCGTGCGCGACTGGGTCGCGCCGGACGGCCATGCGCTCGTGCAGATCTCGCCGAAGGTGCCGAAGGGCGTCGACCCGAACGACGACACGATGCTGCGCCGCTTCGCGAAGGCGGTGAAGGCCGCGGAGCCGGGCGCGACCGGCGGTCCGATCTCGATCCTGCATTCGGCCGACACGATCATCAATGCGTTCCTGCACGCGGCGCTGTGGTCGATCATCTCGATCACCATCCTGCTGTGGATCACGCTGCGCCGCTTCGGCGACGTGCTGCGCACGCTGGTGCCGCTGCTCGTGTCGGGCCTCGTGACGCTCGAGATGTGCGTGCTGCTCGGCATGTCGCTGAACTTCGCGAACATCATCGCGCTGCCGCTGATGCTCGGCGTCGGCGTCGCGTTCAAGGTGTACTTCGTGATGGCGTGGCGCGCGGGGCAGACGGGCCTGCTGCACTCGAGCCTCACGCACGCGGTGCTGTTCAGCGCCGCGACGACGGCAACCGCCTTCGGCAGCCTGTGGCTGTCGCATCATCCGGGCACGTCGAGCATGGGCAAGCTGCTCGCGCTGGCGTTGACCTGCACCCTGATCGGCGCCGTGGTGTTTCAGCCCGTCCTGATGGGCAAACCGCGCGTCAAACGCGCCCAGAACCAATCGCAAGGAAACAATGAATAAGGTGCGAATCATTGCGGCGACCGTCGCTGCCAGCGCGGTGCTGAGCGGCTGCGCGACCGGCCCGAACCGCAACCCCAACGACCCGCTCGAGCCGATGAACCGGGCGATGTACAAGTTCAACGACACGGTCGACACGAACATCGCCGTGCCGATCGCGAAGGGTTACCAGAAGATCACGCCGACGCCGATGCGCACCGCGATCAGCAACTTCTTCTCGAACCTCGGCGATCTCGGCAACATGGCGAACAACCTGCTGCAGTTGCGCATCACCGATGCGACGCAGGATCTGATGCGCGTGGCGATGAACTCGGTGTTCGGCGTCGCCGGCCTGATCGACATCGCGACGCCCGCCGGGCTGCCGAAGCATCACCAGGATTTCGGGCTGACGATGGCGCGCTGGGGCATGCCGTCCGGCCCGTACCTCGTGCTGCCGGTGTTCGGGCCGAGCACGATCCGCGACGGCGTCGGCCGCGCGGTGGATGTCCGCTTCAACCTGCTGAACTACATCGAGCCGGCCGCGCGCAATCCGATGTACATCGCGCAGTTCATCAGCGCGCGCTCGGATCTGCTCGGCGCGACCGACCTGCTGAAGCAGGCGGCGCTCGATCCGTACTCGTTCGTCCGCGACGCGTATCTGCAGCAGCGCAAGTCGCTGACGTATCGCGGCCAGTCGGCCTCGGCCACGCCGCCGAACTACACGGAGCCGGGCGAGTCGGGTGCGGTGCCGGCGGCCGCGCCGGCCGTGCCGGGCTTGCCGAACTACGAGGATCCGGGTGAGGCGGGCGGCGCATCGGGCGCGGCGCCGAACAACGCGCCGGCCGCGCCGGGGTTGCCGCAGTACGACGATCCGGGTGCGGACGGTGCTATGCCTGCGAGTGCGCCGGCTGCGGCACCGGTGGCTGCATCCGCTGGTGCGACGACGGCGCCGGCCGCCAACGGCGCGCCGATCGCGCCGGCGATGCCGACGCTGCCCGCGAGCAGCCCGGCCGCGCAGTAACGCGACCCGGAGTCCGCAGGAAAGCCGAAGAGCGCTGCATCATGCAGCGCTTTTTTTATGTCTACGCGGACGAAAAAAGAAGGGGGACGAGGAGAAGCGGCGAACGCCGCTCAGACGATCCGCATCGCGCCCGCACGCTCGAATGCGTGCCGCGCCTGGATCAGCGTCGTGCGCGCCGCCCGCGCGTCGCCGGCGACCTGCAGCAGCGGGCCGAGCTGCGACGGCTGCTTCAGCAGTTCGCGCAGGATCGGCAGGATCGCGGTGCTGCCGTCGTCGCGCAGGCCGGCCGTCGCCGCGCGCGGCAGCGTGCGCCACGCCGGGTCGACGATCGCGCGGCACACCGCGAACGGCACGCCGCGCGACGCCGCGAAGGCCGCGGCGATATGCGATTCCATGTCGACGGCGAGCGCGCCCTTCGCGCGATGCAGCGACGCCTTTTCCTGCTCGCCGACCACCGGCGCGCTAACCGCCGCCATCGTGCCGCGCGCGACGCGCGCCCACACCGGCGTGTCGTGCAGCGCGGCGACGAGCCGCGCGCTCCAGGCCGGATCGGTCTGCACGCGGCCAAACGGCCCGTCGATCGCGTCCGCGATCACGAGCGCGCCCGGCGCGAGGTCGGGCGCGAGCCCGCCCGCCGTGCCGAAGCTCACGATCCCCGCGCAACCGCGCGCGGTCGCCTCGGCCAGCGCGCGCTCGAGCCGGTCGGCACGCGCGGCGAACACGGCCTCGACGCCGTGACCGCGCGCGATGCGTGCCTCGAACGCCATCCCCGTGACGGCGATGACGGGCAACGTGCCGTTGTGCTGCGTCGGCGCCACGCGTTACAGCCCGAACGTCACGCGCGTGGCGTTGTTGCGCTTCAGGTTGCGATAGCGCGCGAGCGCCCACAGCGGGAAGAACTTGCGATAGCCGTGGTAGCGCAGATAGAACACGCGCGGGAAGCCCGTCGCCGTGAAGCGCGTCTCGTCCCACAGCCCGTGTTCCTTCTGCTCGGCGAGCAGGTACTCGACGCCGCGCGCGACGGCCGGATTGTTCACCTCGCCGGCCGCCATCAGGCCGAGCAGCGCCCAGGCCGTTTGCGACGCGGTGCTCGGCGCCTGCTCGAAACCGCGATAGTTCAGCTTGTAGCTGTCGCCATCCTCGCCCCAGCCGCCGTCCTTGTTCTGGATCGACAGCAGCCACTGCGCGCCGCGCTTCACGCGCGGATCGTCCGGCGTCAGGCCCGCGGCGTTCAACGCGCACAGGGCCGTCCACGTGCCGTACACGTAGTTCATCCCCCAGCGGCCGTACCAGCTGCCGTCCGGCTCCTGCTCCTTCAGCATGTAGTCGAGCGCGCGGCGCGCCGGCTCGCTGTTCAGCGGCGTCTCGCCGAGCTGCGCCAGCATCGACAGGCAGCGGCCCGACACGTCGGCCGTCGGCGGATCGAGCAACGCACCGTGATCCGAGAACGGGATGTTGTTCAGGTAGTACTGCGTGTTTTCCGGTTCGAACGCACCCCAGCCGCCGTCGCTGCTCTGCATCCCGACGACCCACTCGCGCGCACGCGCGATCGAATCGCGAAACGCGTCGTCGTGCTTGAGTTTCTGCACGCGATCCATCGCCACCGCGACCACCGCCGTATCGTCGACGTCCGGGTAGTGCGGGTTCGCGTACTGGAACGCCCAGCCGCCGGGTCGCACGTGCGGGCGGCGCGAGATCCAGTCGCCGCGCACGTCGAGGATCTGCAGCGGGCGCAGCCATTCGAGGCCGCGGATCACGGCCTCCTCGGCGCGCGCGTCGCCGGTCTCGAGCAGCGCATGCGCGGCGAGCGACGTGTCCCACACCGGCGACAGGCACGGCTGGCAATACGCTTCGTCCCCGTGCACGACGAGCAGCTTCTCGATCGACTTGCGCGCGATCGCGCGGTTCGGATGATCTTCCGCATAGCCGAGCACGTCGTACATCATCACCGCGTTGGCCATCGCCGGATAGATCGCGCCGAGGCCGTCCTCGCCGTTCAGGCGCTCGTCGACGAACGACACGGCCTGACGGATCGCGCGTTCGCGCGTGTAATTCGGGAACAGGCCGTCGGCCGCGCGCAACGCATGGTCGACCACGCGGAAGAACGCGAACCAGCCGGGGCTCTGGTGGCCCTGGCGCGGCAGCAGCCCGGCGTTGACGGGCGGGTCGACGAACAGCTCGTCGATGCGCACGCCGCGCGGGTTCTTCGCGATCGGACGCTTCGCGTTGAGCACCAGCAGCGGCACGATCACGGTACGCGCCCAGTACGACACCTTCGACAGGTGGAACGGGAACCACTGCGGCAGCAGCATGATCTCGACCGGCATCATCGGCACCGCGCGCCACGGAATCGCACCGTACAGCGCGAGCTGGATCCGCGTGAACACGTTCGACATCTCGGCGCCGCCCATCGCATGGATCGCACGGCGCGCGCGCTGCATGTGCTCGGCGTTCTCGTCGTCGCCGATCACCTTCAGCGCGAAATAAGCCTTCACGCTCGCGCTGATGTTCGGCGCGCCGTCGGTGAACAGCGGCCAGCCGCCATCGGCCTGCTGGACGCGGCGCAGATAGCGGCCGATCTTCTGTTCGAGCTCGAGGTTCGGCGTCTCGCCGAGATAGTGGACGAGCAGCACGTATTCGGCGGGAATCGTCGAGTCGGCCTCGAGTTCGTAGACCCAGTGGCCGTCCGCGTTCTGTGCGGCCAGCAGCGCGTCGGTCGCGCTGGCGACGGCGGCGTCGAGCCCGGCCGGCACGGTGCCGGCGGACAGGGTAGCCATTTCGGTGAGATCGTTCATCGGTCCCTCTGTTACTTACTGTGTCTGGAGCACGTCCGCGGCCAGTTGGCCGGAACGGATCGCGCCCTCGATCGTGGCGGGCAAGCCGGTGGCAATCCAGTCGCCCGCCAGCACGAGATTGGTCCAGCGCGTACGCGCGGCCGGACGTTTCATTTCCTGCGACGGCACCGCCGCAAAGCCTGCGCGCGGCTCGACGACGAGCTGCCACGCGGGAATCGTTTCCGGGTTCGCGCCGCTCACGCGCGCAACGTCTTCCCAGATGCGCCGCGCAAGCGCGTCGCGCGGCATGTCGAGCCAGCGGCCCGCGTCGCGGATCGTCGCCGCGAGCATGCCGCCGCCGGCGCGCACCGCGTCGACGACGCCGTTGACGACGGTCGTCTGCGGCGTGCCGCCGGCCGGTGCGTCGACCGCGAAGTATGCGGTCACGACCGCGCTGAACGTGTCGGGCGCGGTGAGATCCGGGACGAGCGGCTGCGCGACCTCGGGCGGCACGGCGAGCACGACCGCGTCGCCCGGCGCGAGATCCACGCGCTCGCCGCCGACCGTGACCGCATCGACCGCATTGCCGTGCGCGCCGAATTCGAACGCGTCGAGCCGCGAGTTCAGCCGGATCTGCGCGCCGCCGTGCTGCAGCATCCGCAGCGCCGGTTCGACGAAGGCGCTGCCGAGACCGTGGCGCGCGACGAGCGGCCGGCAGCCTGGGCCGCCCGAGGCGAACGTGCCGCACAGCACCGCGCGCGCGAGCTCGGCGCTCGCGTGGCGCGGCTCGACGTTCAGCACCCCGAGGAAATAGGGGCGCAGCCAACGATCCCACAGCACGCCGTCACATCGCATCGTCTGTGCGAGCGAGCGGCCGGTGCGCGCGAACGCGAGCGAGGCCAGCGCGAGGTAGTCGAGCGGCGTGGTGCCCGGCGCGCGCGATGCGGCGTCGAACAGCCACGACGGCCAGCGCCCGTTGCCGAAGCGCAGCGTCCAGCGCTGCTGCGACGCGACGTCGGCCACCGGACATTCAGCCAGCGCTGGCCCCGTCAGCTGATCGGCCGCGCCGATCGCACGCAGGTAGCGCTGCGTCGCCGGCTGCCCCGCGAACACCTGATGCAGCCCGCTGTCGAGCGTCGTGTTCAGCGTCCCGTCGAACCACGAGCGGCAGCGGCCGCCCGCGTGCGCATGCGCGTCGTGCAGCACGATGCGCCGCCCGCGACGTTGCAGCTCGACGGCGGCCGACAGGCCCGCGAGTCCTGCACCGATCACGTGGACGGTTCTGGGCATCGCTCAGAACAGCGCGTAACGCGCGGCGATCATCAGCATGCGCGCCTTCGGCTTGCGCAGCGGCGCGCGCGGCGCGGCGAAGCCGCGCGCGATCGCGGCCTCCAGAATGCAGCGATACGCGCCCGACATGATGCGCGGCGCTTTCACCTGCGCACGCGTGCAGGTATCCATCACGGCGTCCGCCGCGCGGAAATGCTCGAGCGCGCGCTCGACGAGCGTCGCGCAGACGCGCGGCAGCGCCGGATCGCGCACGATCGTCGCCGGATCGGTAATCGCGATGCCTTCGCGCGCGAGCAGCTCGCGCGGCAGGTAGCAGCGGTTGATCGCCGCGTCGTCGTCGATGTCGCGCAGGATGTTCGTCAGCTGCAATGCGCGGCCGAGGTGGTGCGACAGCGCGATGCCTTGCGCTTCCGGGATCCCGAAAATCCTCACCGACAGACGGCCGGCCGCGCTCGCCACGCGATCGCAGAACAGGTCGAGCGTCGGCTCGTCCGGCGCGCAGATGTCCTCGGCGGCGTCCATCGCCATTCCGTCGATCATCGCGTGGAAATCCTCGCGCTTCAGGTCGAACGCGCGAATCTCGCGCTCGAGCGCGACCAGATGGCGCGGCGGCTGGCCGGCGAAGCACGCGTCGATGTCCGCGCGCCAGCGATCGAGGCCCGCATTGCGCTCGGCGCGCGGCAGGTCGCTGTCGGCGATGTCGTCGACCGCGCGGCAGAACGCGTAGACCTGGAACATCGCGTCGCGCTGCACCGCCGGCAGGATGCGCATCGCCAAATAGAAAGAACTGCCCGATGTGACGGCAGCGGCGTCGGTTTCTTGTTCGTCCACGACGAGATTGGAAACGGCCAAGACGAGCTCCACGGAGACGCCCACGCGGGGCGATTGAAGAAGCCATGCCCGGCTGGGTTGGTCAGGGCGTCAAATGCGTGCGAGATATGCGAACGATCGACGCAGACAGGCACAAATTACCGGCCGGAAGCCGGAATTGGGCGAAAGTATAGCAATCTTTGAAGTTCGATGGCGGACCCGTGCCGCGCCCGGCGGCCCGCGCCAAGACTGGCGGGAGCCGGTGCGGCCGGCCCCGGCGGGGCATGGCGTCGCGCGGTGCGTCAGCCGTAGACGATGTCCCGCTGCAGATCGAGCGCGATGAGCCCCATTTCACGGGTCAGCTGCAGCACCGAGCGCCGTTCGAGCCGCGAGCCCATGAAGCTCGTCACGCAGCCGTCGGGCTCCGCCGTGAACTGGAACAACGCGCCGCCGGTGCCAAACCACGCGCCCGGGACGTCGGGCGACTCGTGCCAGTCGAGCTGGTCGAACACGCGGGCGATTCCCGCGCGCACCGCGTCGCTCGGGCCAATCGGCGGCGCGATCTCGCCCAGGTCGTCGAGGGAATAGGGGCCGGGCTTGTCAGGCCGCCGGTAGAAAAGGTAGTCGACGTTCATGGGGCGCCATCGGAAGCAAAGTGTCAAATTAGCGCGCTTCGGCGCAAAATCAAATCAGATCGGGACAAAATGTGGCCTGTACGAGACAAAAGGGTTTCGTTGCGGCAACCGGTGCGGGTATGCGCACAGTCGGCCCGCGTGTGCCGGCTTGAACGCGCGCGGTTTCGGCCACGCGCCTTCGTCTAAGATGAACATCTTTCTCGAAAAAGACGGACACCATGGAGACGAACGTAACCGCCGCCGCACCATCCGACCATCCCGTTTTCGTGCTGGTGCACGGCGCGTGGCACGGTGCGTGGTGCTATGCGCACGTCGCGGCCGCGCTGGCCGAGCGCGGCTACCTGTCGATTGCGCGCGACCTGCCCGCACACGGCATCAACGCCCGCTTTCCCGCATCGTATCTCGAACGGCCGCTCGACAAGGACGCTTTCGGCGCCGAGCCGTCGCCGGTCGCGAATACCACGCTCGACGATTACGCGACACAGGTGATGGAGGCCGTCGACGACGCGTACGCGCTCGGCCGCGGCAAGGTCGTGCTGGTCGGCCACAGCATGGGCGGCCTCGCGATCACGGCCGCGGCGGAACGCGCGCCGGAGAAGATCGCGAAGATCGTGTATCTCGCCGCGTTCATGCCCGCGTCGGGCGTGCCGGGCCTCGAGTACGTGCGCGCGCCCGAGAACAAGGGCGAAATGCTCGCGCCGCTGATGCTCGCGAGCCCGCGCGTCGCCGGCGCGCTGCGGATCGATCCGCGCAGCGGCGATGCCGCGTATCGCGCGATGGCGAAGCGCGCGCTGTACGACGACGCGGCGCAGGCCGACTTCGAGGCGATGGCGAACCTGATGACCTGCGACGTGCCGGCCGCGCCGTTCGCGACCGCGATCCCGACGACCGCCGCGCGCTGGGGGGCGATCGACCGTCACTACATCAAGTGCCTGGAGGATCGCGTGATCCTGCCCGCGCTGCAGCAGCGCTTCATCGACGAAGCCGACGCGTTCGTGCCAGGCAACCCGACGCACGTGCACCAGCTCGACAGCAGCCATTCGCCGTTCGTGTCGCAGCCGGCCGTGCTGGCGGGCGTGCTCGTGGATATCGCGAAAAGCTGAACGACGCGCGGCGCCGCAAACGGTCACGCAGCGCTCACGCGTACGCGATCGACCGGTCGCGCCCGAGGCGCTTCGCGCGATAGAGCGCGGTGTCGGCCTCGTTGACGAGCACGTCGGGCGCCGCCACGCCCGGCGTCGCGCACGCGCCGCCGACGCTCGCCGTCACCGGCACGCTGACACCTTCCGCGTCGACCGGCGTGCTGCCGATCGCGTCGCGCACCTTGTCGGCCACCCGCATCGCCTCGTCGAGATTCGTGCACGGCAGCAGCAGCGCGAATTCCTCGCCGCCGAAGCGGCCGAACGTATCCTGGGAGCGCACGATCGACGCGACGCGGCGCGCCGTCTCGCGCAATACCGCATCGCCGGCCGCGTGCCCGAACCGGTCGTTGATCGTCTTGAAGTGATCGAGGTCGAACAGCAGCATCGACAGGTCGCCGCCGTAGCGTTGCCAGCGCGCGAACTCGTCGCCGAGCCGCGCCTCGAAGAAGCGCCGGTTCGCGATGCCGGTGAGGCCGTCGCGGTTCGCATGCTCGCGCAGCTTCGCGACCGCTTCCTCGCGCTCGCGCTGCATCACGCTCACGTGCGTGACGTCCGAGATCGTCACGCAGACGGCCTCGACTTCGCGGCCGCGCGTGAGCGGCATGAACGTGCAGTCCTGCTGCATGTAGTCGACGCCGCCGGTGATCGGCCGGTCGTGCTCGAAGCGAAACAGGTAGGGCCGCTGCTCCCACGAGCTGAACGCGAAGCTGCCGAGCTGGAACACGCTCTCGAGCTTGCGTTCGAGCCACGTGCGCGGCAGCTCCGGAAAGCAGTCGAACAGGTTGCGGCCGATCACGTCGGCAGCCGGGATGCCGCTGTGGTCCTGCATGAAGCGATTCCACATCAGCACGGTCATCGAGCGGTCGAGCACGAACAGGCCGAAGCCCACCCGCTCGATCACGAGGTCGCTCAGCGACGCCGCGGTGGCGGTGGTGGTGGGGCGGGTAGTAGTAATAGTGGCGGTCATAGCGCGGACAGCAACGCGTCGAGCGAGTCGCCCATCAGCCGGATCGAATCCTCGGCCATCAGCATCACGAAATGTGCGCGGAACGCGTGATCCTCGAGTCCGAAATTCACTTCGAGCAGCAACGCGACGCTCCATGCGAGCACGTTCGGCTGGAACACGTCGTCGAACGACACGTTCGCGCCGAGCAGCCCGGGCGGGAAGAACACAGGCTTGCGGCCGAGTTCGTCGAGGATCGACGACACGCACGCGCTCATCAGCACGTTCGCGACATCGAACACGATCTCATCCTGCGTCGCCATGCCGGCATACACGCCGTCGCCGAACGTGCGGTCCATCAGCGACATGAGCCGCGCGACACCCGCGCTGCGGCACAGCACGATCGCCTCGCCCTTGATGTCGGAACGGAAGCCCTGGCGCACGGCCGTCACGTTCTCGCGGATGCCCGTCATCTCGCGCAGCGCGTCGCCCGCATCGGCGGCCTTCACGACGCGCACGCGCGGTACCGACAATTCGATGAAATGTCCGAGCAGCAGCGCGAGCCGTGCGGCGGCGCGCCCCATCGCGAGGTTGGCGATCTCCTGCAACGCGTCGCGTTGCTCCGCCGTGAACACCGATTCAGGCATACAACCCATACTCCTTGAGAATGGGCAGCAATGCCTCCGACGTCACGGGCTTGGCAACGAATGCGATCGCGCCCAACTCGCGCACGCGTGCTTGCGCCTGCGGCTGAATATCGGCGGATACCACGATCACGAACGTGTTCAGATCTTCGTGGCGCAGTGTCTCCAGCACCTGATAGCCGTTCAAGTCAGGCATCGTCAGGTCCAGAAACATCACGGAAGCTTTGCCGTCACGATAGAGCGCCAGCGCCTCGCGACCATTCGCCGCATACGCGACATCGACGTCCCAGTCTCCGGGCAGTGCCTTTGTCAGAAGTTTGCGAGCGAGCAAAGAGTCGTCGGCGATCACGATCGGCAAAGGCATGGCAGCGAAGCGGTATTCGGAATGGTCTCTCTCGCGTTAACGACCGCGCGGCGCGCTTCTTGAGGCGCCATGCAATCAAGCGCTGGCAGCCACCGTGCGGACGCGCGCGGGCGCCGCGGCACGATGCACGCGACACACCGCGCCGCAAACGCCGGCGGGCGCATATATCTGTCATAGGGAAAGCAAGGCGCGATTCTCTGAGTAAACCGGAGGCGGTGCAACTCGCCATATTCACCATTTCGAACAAAATCGATCCGATCACCCGGCATTCCGAAAACAGCCGCGATCATTTTCGAGATAAGCACGCAAAATTTTTCTTTGTGTACGTTTGCGCTGCCGGATTCATAGCGTTTTCAAACTTTCGATTTACCCCTGTCGGAATCACCAGGTTGCCCCGCTGCGCCGGGTACGGCGGGCGGGCGCAACTCGTTTATGATTGAACACCGCAGCTTGACCCGCTCTCTTCAATGACGTCCGAACGTCCCGCCGACTCCCGCCCGCCCGCCTCCACGCCTGCCGACGACTGGCAGGATGGCGGCAGCTATTCGGCCGGCGCGCCCGAGCACGATTTCGCGGTCCGGCGCGTGACGCTGATCGTGCTGCTGGTCGCGGCGATCGTGCTGCCGTGCATCTACGTGTCGGTCATGGCGTACAACGACCTGAAGGCGCGCGAAGCCGCCGCGAGCGACGTGACGATGCGCACCGTGCGCGTCGCCGAGGAGCATGCGCTGAAGGTGTTCGACCTGACCGAGACGCTCGATGCGCGCATCGTCGACCTCGTGCAGGACATGGACGATGCCAGCGTGCGCCGCCAGGAATCCGACATCCACGAAGCGCTGAACACGATCGGCGGCGGCTATCCGCAGGTGGCCGCGGTGTCGATCTTCGGCGCGAGCGGCATGTTGCTCGCGAACAGCCTCTACTATCCGGCGCCCTATGCGTCGATCGCGAACCGCGACGACTTCGCCGGCATTCGCGACGGCAAGGTCATCGAACATATCTCGCGGCTGATGATGGGGCCGCTCAAGCTCGAGAACATCCCCGTGTTCAATACGGGCGTCGCGCGCCGTCATAGCGACGGTTCGTTCGCCGGGATGGTGTCGATCGCGCTGAAATCGTCGTACTTCAATTCGTTCTACCGCGAGCTCCTCGGCGGCGCGGCCACGCCGATGACGATGGCGCTCGCGCGCTCCGACGGCGCGGTCATCGCGTCGTATCCGCCGCCGCCGTCGCTCGCGCACACCGATCTCACGACCACGTTCGGCAACGAACGCAACGATCCGCGCGCGGGCATCGTGCGCGTGCGCCACGACGGCGCCAGCGAGATCGTCGCGTACCGCCAGGTCGGCAGCTATCCCGTGTACGTGACCTGCGCGTACAGCACGTCGGCGATCCGGCGGGAATGGTACGAACACCTGAGCGTGCTGGTCATCTCGATGTTCGCGCCGTCGATCGCGCTGTGGTCGGTGATCTGGCTGTCGCTGAAGCGGCTGAAGGCGGAAGAGGAGGCGTGGGACCGCTGGCAGGCGGAAGCGTCGATGCGGCGCTCGATCGAATCGGCGTACCGGCAGTCGCGCAAGATGCAGGCGCTCGGCAACCTGGTCGGCAGCGTCGCGCACGATTTCAACAACCTGCTGATGATCATCTCGAGCAACGTGCAGATCGCGCGGCGGCGCGGCGTCCAGCATCTCGACAAGGAACTCGGCGCGATCGAACGCGCGCTGAAGAACGGCCAGTCGCTCACGCGCCAGCTGCTCGGCGTCGCGCGCAAGCAGCCGCTGCACAACGAGACGATCGACATCGGCCAATGGGTCGGCACGTGCCGCGAACTGCTGAAGACGTCGCTCGGGTCGAAGTCGTCGCTGGTCGTCGCGATCGAGCCCGGGGTGTGGCCGATCCGCGTCGATGTCGCCGAGCTCGAACTCGCGGTGATCAATCTCGCCGTCAACGCGCGCGACGCGATGACGATCGGCGGCCGCTTCACGGTCGGCGCGCGCAACGTGACGCTGCGCCGCGAGGACGGCTTTCCGCTGACCGGCGACTTCGTGCAGATCTCGCTCGACGATACGGGCTCGGGCATGGCGCCCGAGGTGCTCGCGCGCGCGTTCGAGCCGCTGTTCACGACGAAGGCGCAGGGGATGGGAACGGGGCTCGGGCTGCCGCAGGTGTTCGCGTTCTGCGAGCGCTCGGGCGGCCTGGCGACGATCGACAGCGCGGTCGGCGCCGGCACGTCGGTGCGCCTCTATCTGCCGCGCGCACGCGTCGAGGACATCGTCGCGCGGCCGCCGGCCGTCGCGCACGACACGAGCGCGCTCGCGGGCCTGCACGTGCTGCTCGTCGAAGACAACAGCGAAGTCGCTGCCGGCACCGAAGCGCTGCTCACGCTGCTCGGGCACCGCGTCACCTATGCGCCCACCGCCGACGACGCGTTGCGCCTGATCGAGGGCGCGGCCGCGAACGACGCGTTCGATCTGGTCATCTCGGATATCCACATGCCGGGCCGCCTGAACGGCATCGATCTCGCCGAAGCGATCGACAAGCGGCCGGGGAAGCTGCCCGTGATCCTGGTCACGGGTTACGCGGAGGAACTCGACCGCACGCGCACCGTCAACGTGCGCGTGCTGTCGAAGCCGTTCGACATCGCGCTGCTCGACGAGATCCTGCTCGGCATCCGCGAAGCGCGTGATGCGCGGCACACCGACACCTGACCCGCGGCACGCGGGCAGGCGCCGGCAGCGCGCAGGGTACGGCGATCAGGCGGACTTCAGCACGCGCACCCAGTCGACGTAGCGGTCGACGAAGCCCTGCAGGAACTTGCGGGTGTCCTCGCTGACGATCTGGCCCTGGTCGTCGATGCGCGCCGGGTCGTGCTTGATGAACATTTCCGGCTGCGCGAGCGTCTTCACGTCGAGATACGCGAGCACGTTGCGCAGGTGCTGCTGCGCGAGCGCGGTGCCGGTCGCACCCGGCGACGTGCCGAGCACGGCGCCCGGCTTGCCGGACCACGAGTTGTGCCCCCACGGGCGCGAGCCCCAGTCGATCGCGTTCTTCAGCACGCCCGGAATCGAGCGGTTGTACTCGGGCGTGACGAATAGCACCGCGTCGGCCGCTTCGATCGACTCCTTGAAGCGCTTCGCGACGTCCGGAAAATCCGCGTCGTAGTCCTGGCTGTACAGCGGCAGCTCGCCGATCTCGACGAACTCGAACGAGAAATCGGCGGGCGCGAGCGAGATCACGGCGTGCGCGAGCGCGCGATTCCAGGAACCGCGACGCAGACTGCCGACGACGACGGCAACACGATAGGACATGGCTTTCTCCTTCCGGTGAGTGAGGAATCGGATCGATTGATTCGAAACAGGCGACAAAGGTCTGTTTATAGGCAAGCCAGCCCGCGAACCGTCCCACGGGGCCGACCGCCCGACTTTCCACAAGGTTTTCCACAGAAATTGTGGATAACTCGACCGTTATGGTCTGATGTTACAAACCGCCCGCATCGCGATTTCGCGCCACGCGACGCAAGGTTCCGGCAAGCATAGCGCAGCGCGCCGGCCGGCTTCATCAAATCGTGACGGAACATGCGTTGCAGCGCGGCGTCGCGCCCAGTAAGCTGCTCGCAGCGCGCCCGCCCGGTGGCGCACGCGATTGCTTCCGCTTCGTAAGGCTCCCGACCCGCCATGCCGTCCGCGTACGACGATCCTCCTTATCTCACGCAGCTGCGGCGCGACCTGCTGCGCTTCGCGCGACTCCAGCTGCGCGATGCCGATGCGGCCGAGGATGCCGTGCAGGAAGCGCTGACCGCCGCATGGTCGCACGCGGGCGAGTTTGCGGGACGGTCCGCGCACAAGACCTGGGTGTTCGGGATCCTGCGCAACAAGCTGATCGACATCCTGCGCGCGCGGCAGCGGACGGTGAGCCTGTCCGCGCTCGATGCGGAGCTCGACGGCGAATCCGCGCTCGATCGCGAGCTGTTCAAGGAAAACGGCCACTGGGCCGCGCATACGAAGCCGCGCCCGTGGCCGCGCCCCGAGACGGTATTGCAGCAACAGCAGTTCTGGACGCTGTTCCAGGTCTGTCTCGATCACCTGCCGGAACACATCGGGCGCGTGTTCATGATGCGCGAGTTCCTCGATGTCGAGATCAACGACATCTGCACCGAACTGACGTTGACGACGAACCATTGCAGCGTGCTGCTGTATCGGGCGCGCACGCGCCTGCGCACCTGCCTCAGCGAAAAAGGACTGACGACCGAAGATGCTGCCGGGGAAATGTAGGGACGTGACGCGACTGCTGTCGGATGCGCTCGACCGGTCATTGACGCTGCATGAGCGTCTGCAGGTGCGCGTGCATCTGCCGGCCTGCAGCGGATGCCGCGCGTATCGCGGGCAGATCGCGATGCTGCGGACGGCAGCGCAGGCGGCGGCGGGGCGGGGGGTGGGAGATGGGGTCGGCGAGGATCGGGATGGGTCGTCTGCGGGGGACGGGCGGGGGTGAGTTGGCTGGGGCTGTGTCGTTCGCGATCACGCGTTGCGGCGGCCGCGGGGTTGTTCTTGTCGACGTTGATGGGTTGACGCGGGAGGTCGCCGGGTCGCTCGCGGTCCATCGAGTGTGGCGCCGGTGCCGGTGATGCGCGTGAGGCCGGCGGCAATGTATGAATGCGGCGAGTCGATCCGCGGCGCTCGGTGTTGTCACTGCGAGCCACTGCGCGAGAATTCAGTCGATCAATCCGGCACGCTCGCGCCGGACTGACGCAATAAGAAAAATACGCCGAATAACAATTACTCGAACAGCGCACGCACCGATTCGGGCGGCCGGCCGATGGCTGCCTTGCCTCGATACACGACGATCGGACGTTGCAGCAGAATCGGATGCGCGGCAATCGCTTCGTAGGCCTCCGCATCGGTCAGACTCTCTCGGGCCAAATCCAGCGTCTTGTACGGCTCCTCGCCATCGCGAAGCATGTCGCGCACCGGGCAACCAAGCTGACGATGCAGCGTTTCCAGTTCCTCGACCGTGGGGGGCGTCTTCAGATACTCGACGATATGCACCGGCGTGCCAGTGGTGTTCAACGCCTCGACCAGCGCGAGCGTCTCGCGGGACTTCGAGCAGCGGGGGTTGTGATAGATCGTGATCATCATTCAGGCCAGGTTGAGAGAGGCCCGTATTGTAGCCAGTCTGGTTGGGGGCGTTTTCATGCGGTGCCGGCGCGCGTGAGGAACGGGAAATTGAATGCTCGGGTGACATGGGGAGCACGTCGGTAGTGCCGCGGAGCCCGTGATGCCCGTGATGCCCATGCCCGTGATGCGTTTATGCGCATAAAGTGCATGGCGCGGAGCGATACGTGAGCCGTCTTCGCGCTCGAATGGCGCAGGGGAATTGCACAACGTATCGCTATGGCGTGCGCGGGCTACGACCCGGAGGACCCGCTGTCCGGTTTATCTGTCGCTCGGTTTATGCGCATAAAGCCGTCGCTCCCCGGGGTGGGGCAGTCGACTGATATCGCAGTCGGCTCCGGAAAATCTAGGCGTCGACTCATCAGCGAGGCGATACGCGATGGTGTTCGGGGCATCGTCGTAGGGCTACTTTTACGCTTGCGAGCCGACGGGGCGACCACGAATGGTCGCAGATCCTCTCGATGGTTTATGCGCATAAAGGCCGGGGGCAATCAATGCAGTGTTGCTGCAAACGATGCGTAACCCGTCGCCCTGAGCAACGCATAGTTCATTGTTCGGGCTAGCGCTCAAAGCAAGGAACCGAGTCGTAGATGCTCTCCGGTGCGCAGAAGTTTATGCGCACAAACTCCGCCGCCGTCTCGGCTGCGCCCCCTCTCGACAAGCGGAAGGGCAGGCCCTGATACATCTCAACACAGCATCTCGAACGCGCTGCCGAGACGTGGACCTGCGTGAAGCTTGCTCCACCACTCATCATCGACGCCGGCAATCTCGCCTCTAACCATTGCCGCCATCCGGCGTCCCTCCTTCGTTTATGCGCATAAACCGATAGCCCGAATGGCCAATGCGTAGTTTGTGAACGACAATTTCATTGAAATATAAATATCGTCCTGTAGAATTCCAACGACCAAAAACAGGAGTGAAAATTGGCCGCGGAAATCATTGCAGTCACTCAACAAAAAGGTGGCGTCGGCAAAAGCACGATTGCCATGCATCTCGGCGCGGCATTCCATGAGAAAGGGAAGCGTGTCCTCGTCATCGACGCCGACGGTCAAAACACACTGATTCACTGGTCGAGCGCATCGGGTGACAGCGACGCCGGCATTCCTTTCCCGGTCGTCAACCTCGCTGAAGCCGGCGGCCAAATCCATCGCGAGATCAAGAAGTTCATCAACGACTACGACATCATCGTCGTCGATTGCCCGCCGTCGATCACCGAGAAGGTCTCCGGCGTCGTGCTCCTGGCCGCATCAATCGCCGTGATTCCGACTTCGTCGTCGCCGGCCGACTACTGGTCGAGCGTCGGGCTGGTCAAGCTGATCCAGCAGGCGCAGGTGATGAACGAAGACCTCCGTGCCGTCTTCCTGCTGAACAAGACCGAAGAGAAGCGCATGCTGACCCGCGAACTCAAGCGCGCGCTCGAGGAACTCGGCTTCCCGTTGTTGAAGACGCAAATCCCGACCCGGGAAGCGTACAAGCAAGCGATGGCGCTCGGGCAGACCGTGCTGCAGATGAACGACCGCGGCGCCAAGCTGGCCGCCGCGGAAATCCGCGCATGTGCCGACGAAATCGTCGCCATGCTGCCCTGACTTTATGCGCATAAAGGAGTCACATGAAGCCCTCCCAATTTGCAAAAGGATTCCAAGCGCGCCCGGATATCACGACGAGCGAGAAGCGCACGGCGCTTGATCGGCTCAATGCCATCGACGGCATCGTCAAGTCCGACACGGCCACGCCGGCCCCGACGAAGTCCGCCAAGAAGGACATCACGCCGCCGCCGGCTATGGAAGTCCTGCTCGATCCGTCGGTCGACGAATCGCCGCAATATCGCGCGTGGCGCCTCGAGAATCGCTATGCGCCCGGCCAGGTGATCGAACTGCCGCTGAAGGCAATCAAACATAGCCCGTTCAACCCGCGGCACTTCTATCTGAAGTCGTCGATTGCCGAGCTCGCGGTCAACCTCGCGAAGCAGGGGCAGCAGCAGGCGATCCACGTGATTCCGGACTACGACAATCCGGGTACGTATTTCGTCAGCGACGGCGGCCGTCGCGTGCGCGCGCTGAAGGAAGCGAACAAGGAGTCGGTGAAGGCGATCGTGATCGACGTGCCGATCGGGATCCAGAGCTACAAGCTCGGCTACGACCTGAACGTGCAACGCGATTCGCAGACGGTGTTCGACAACGCCGTCGTGTGGCGCCGCTTCCTCGACGACAAGCACTTCCAGAGTCAGAAGGAACTGTCCGAGCATCTCGGCCTCGACGAATCGACGGTCGCGGTTGCGCTGTCGATCGGCAAACTGCCGGAAACCGTGATGCAGGAGATGGTCGCGCGCCCCGATCGCTTCGGTTCGAACATGGCGTACCAGGTCGGCCGTTATCACAATGCGCGCGGCACCGAGGCGACGCTGCGGCTGATCAACAAGATCGTCTCCGACGATCTCAGCACGCGCCAGGTATCGGACATCGTCAAGGGCCGCGTCGCGGCGCAGGAGACGCCGAAGCCGGCGGGCCGCCAGCGCTATGCGCAGCGTCTCGAGATCAAGCTTGGCGGCAAGTCGGTGGGCGACCTGAAGTCGTATGGCGAAGATCGCATCGAACTGCGCCTGCGCGGCCTCCCGAAGGACAAGCGCGACGCGATCCTCGAGCAGCTCGAGCGGATGCTGTTGTCGGAGTGACGGAAACGGCCGGCAGGGCCTGGCGATGCGCCGGGCCCGCCGAGGTTGGGCGGGCGGCCGGCGGCGGCCCGTCAGAGGGCCTGAACGGGCCTCAGGCGGCCCGCGATTGATTCAGGGTGAACGACAGCAGGTCGCCGTCGGTCGGCTCGCCCCAGGTCTTCTGGGCCAGCCAGTCGAAAAATGCCGTCTCTGCGAGCTTCGAATCGAGGCCGCGCTTGCGCCAGTCGTCGCGCAGGTGCGAGCCCATCGTCGGCAACACTTCCGACTCGAACGACTCGCGCGCCACTTCGCGCTCCGCGTCGCCCTGCTCCTCGTACAGCACCTTCGCTTCCTTGCGGCGGAACGCCGAGAATTCGCTCAGCAGCCGCGCCTTCAGATCATCCGGCTGCGCCGCGACGGCCTTCGCGGCGGGCATGCCGGACGGCAGCGTGTCGACGGACTCGACCGGCGGCGCATAACCCTTCTTCAGCGCATCCTTGAACAACGCGGGCGCACTGCGCACCGGCGGCAGCGTCGTGCTGCGCATCCGCTGTTCGGTCATCTGCAGCGCGGCGCGAATCCGGTTTTCCTCGCTGTCCGCGTAGAGCGTCTGCGCTTCCTTGAGCGGAATCCCGAGCTTCACCATCCGGTCGACCAGCGTGCTGTCGAACACGTTCGGATGCTCGTCGAGCGCGAGCATCGGCTGCTTGCGCTCGGTCACGCGGAACTGGATCTCCGCGACCCGCCGCCCTTCACGATGCTCGATCAGCTCGACGAAGATGTTGGTGACCGCATTGACCTCGGCGATCGCCGGACGCAGATAGTCGCGCTTGAAGTACTTGTACTCACGCTTCGCCTCGTCACCGGCCTCCGTATCGGGGGTACCCGACAGGATCGGCCGCCACCATTCCCACGGCTCGCGCATCGTCAGGTGGCTCGGGTTCGTCAGGTAGCGCACGCAGATCTCGTAGAGCGCGAGACCGGCGCTGCTGCGCAGCTGGCTCTGGAACTGCAGGCTCAGACGCGCGTACTGGACCGGGTCGAGCAGCTTCTTCTTGATCTTCGGAGCGAACGAGAATTCGACCCACACGCGGCGGGTGGCCGGATCCTCGAGAATTTCGGCATCGGCGATCAGCGTCGAGATCCCCCACTTGCGGCCCGGCTTCTGGCTCGACGTCCCCGTGCTCCATTCGACCTGGACCGACACCATGCGGCGCAGGTGTTCCTTCACCAGTGCGGTGTCGTTCGAATCGAAGGCGGAATTGGCGACGATATCCGACAGCAGCGCGCGGTAGGTGTCGCCCGAGTCGTCGGCCTGCTGCGCGACGGCGAGCAGGACGTTGAACAGCTTGCGGGTAAGGAGAGTGATCTTGCCGCTTTTCGGCTGAATTGCGATCGCCTCGACGGCCTTACGCAATTCGGCTGAACTGGCACTCACCACATCCACATCGGTTTTCTTGGCGCGCTTCGTGGCCATGCGTCGGGTCGGAGGGAGAAGTTTCACGGAAGGATAGCGCCTGTGGTGATGTGCGTCCAGAACGACATGCTCACCATAGCCGGTGAAGTGCGCGTACAAACCGGCACTCACCCCAGCCCCCTCCCGAAAACCCTCACCGGTCCGGATTTACAGCGTTTCGGACTCGTCCAGACGTGTCGCGGGATGCACGGATTCACAGATTTTTGGCTGTGCCCGACACGTGCGAAATTTGCTCCCGTATCGGCTCACCTTTCGATTTGTCGTAATTTTACGACTGCGCTTCCCGGTCCTCGCCACAGGGTCGCTACTCGGTGTCGCGACAGCGCGCGGATGGGCCCGCACCGGCCTGTATGCATGTACAGGCATGGCTGGCCGGGAGACTGCGATTTGTTCCGGGATCCGGGAATGCGCGCCAAAAAGGCGCTCTGCCGCGTCGATCCAAGCCGTTTCACGGGCCCGGGCGCGCATTGTACAGCGCACAGAAACGGGCGGGTCCCGAAAATTCTCACCTCACCTGCTCTGAATTCTGTGACCAGGAGGCCGAAGAATCCCCGACACACGCGGGATCGGTCGCCAGGACCTCCCGAAAAGCCTCACCTTATTGAAAAAAGCGCTGCTCCAGCGGAGGCGAAAGCCGCTCCCGAAAATTCTCACCGTAACTGCCGCGGTATCAAAAATCTCAATGGCATCCGATACTTATGCGCGGCAGGCGTTCCGGTGAGCCCTGCGGTCACCCCCCCGAAAAACCTCACCTTTCCGGCATCCGGCCGAATTCGACAGTTGCCTGGCGACTCCCGAAAATTCTCACCTGTACCAAAAAGTGGCACAGCGAAAATCAGATTTCTGCCAGTCCCAGCGGGCTTTTCAGCGAATTTGCCCTGTGAGGGCCCCTGAAAAGCCTCACCTTTGACTAATTTTTAGGCAAATGAAGCTCCCGCAAATGCTCACCTATATGGCGCATGGCAGCCTGTGATTGATACCCCGAAAAAGCTCACCTCAACGGGATCCAGCCAGGAAAACCCGGGTTTCGCTCCCGAAAACCCTCACCTTTGGGGCTTCACAGGCCCCACAGGGCACCTTTGCGGTGCAAAATGACCCTCGTTTCCCGGAAACCCTCACACCAAAACCCTGTGGCGTCCCGTGAAACCTCACCTTTCACGAAAACTGCCCAAAAGATGGGCAGAATGAGGGCGCGAAGAAGGTCCTGCAAATTCTCACCTGTGTCTGCACAGGCAGAAAACTGTGCGCTCAGGAACAGCGTGGGTTCCGCGGCTGTGTGGCCCCGAAAAACCTCACCTTTGGGAAATCTCGTGTTTCACTGTGATCCCGAATCCGCTCACGACCTTTCCTGCATCGGCTCACGCAGCTCCCCGAACCCCATCACTTCAGCTCCCGCAGAACATCACCTTGGCTCCCGTAGAACTTCACCTTGTCGGCCGGAGAGCCTTGCTACATAAGGCTGTGCCGTGGCGTTAACGTTTTTAACTAAGGGTTCAAGGGTGTTTACTTCTAATACTCTCAAGACATCGGTCGTCGAGTTTTCCACAGAGACCCAAACCCTGAACACCGACAGGCTATGATGACGCTCGGCATGTGAAACAAATGCACTTTTTCCGAGTCTGCTCGAAAACGCTTTCGGGACAAGCACTTGGCTCGCTTTCTTCGCTTTGTTTCACGGAATCCGCGTGCTGCTTCGTCGGAATCGGCTCACAGCCTCGGTTTCTGTGCACAGCGACGTAAATTCACCACGGGCGATCAAAACAAGTATCAAAAAATACGTATTTCGTTATGATCGCAACATCTCAATGTCTGTGAGCCCTGTCATGACGCTGGATGAAATGCGTGAAGCCATTCGGGAAGAACTGGAATCGCTGCGCGCGAGCGGCGCACGCCGCCAGGAGTTGTCGCTGCATGCGTGCAAGCGCTTGTTCTTCGATCTCGGTATCCGGCCGTCGGCCGCCAATGTCCGCGATCTGACCCAGACCGGCAGTGCCAGCGACATTCCGAAGGACATCGATCATTTCTGGGAACGGATCCGTTCCGCGTCGAAAGTCCGGCTCGACGGAGCGGCGATTCCGAAAGCGGTCGAGGAAAAGGCCGGCGCCTTGCTCGGCGCACTCTATGAAGAAGCGCTGAAGGCGGCGAGGGAAAGCCTCGACGTCGACCGCGAACACATTCGCGCCGGCGTGACCGATGCGGAACAACGGCTGCGCGATGCCGCCGTTCGCCAGGAAACACTCGAAGGCGCGCTGACGCGCAGTGAAACCCGCAACGACCAGTTGCAGGCGCGCGTGACCGAGCTCGAAGTGCAGCTAGCCTCGCAATCGACGCACGGTTCGGCAAACGAAGCGACGCTGCTCACCACGATCGCCCGACTCGAAAAGGAACTGGCCGCGATGGCCGCCCGCGTCGACGCCGAGCAGACGCAGAACGCCGCGCTGCGCGACCGCATCGATACGCTGCAAGCGGAATTGCAGCAGCGCACCGAACACTATGCGCAGCAGATCAAGGATGCGGTGGCCGAAGCCGAGCGTCGCGTCAAACCGATGCTCGTCGAACTCGACTCGTTGCGCAGCATGGCGGCGACCTACCAGAGCGGCTTGCGCGACGTGCAGCGCAAGGAATTCGATTTCCTTCAGCAATTGAGTTCGGCCAAGGCGCGTGCGGACCGGCTCGAGGAACAGTTGCGCAGCCAGGGCGATGAACTGGAACGCGCGACGCGCGACGCGAATCTGCTGCGCGCGAGCCAAGGGATGAATCCGGAAATCGCCGCGCTGATCCGGCGCCTGGCCAATGCGGGTCAACTGGATGCGGACGCGTATGCTGCGATCGGTACGTCCCTGGACCACGAAGTTCCGGTGCCGAGCCAGTGCCCGCGTTGCGACGGCGAACCGGAACTGGCCCAAGGCAACGACGGGTTCGAAGTATCGTGCCCCGAATGCGAACATGCGTCGGGGCCCTGGCCTTCCCGATTCGAGGCGATCGCACGTTTTGCACGCGAGTGACGCATCAGCCGGCACAACGATCGTACAGGTGAGGTAATCCGGGACGCGTGAGGTGAGGTTTTTCGGGAGCTGTGAAACGGTGAGGCTACGCCGCACAAGGCTGCTCACGGATCATGTCGCGTGAGCAGCCGTGCTTGGCATCAGTGAGTTTCGTCGTGGTCGGGCGCGTCACCGTTCGCGAGACCATCGCGCCAGTTTTTCCATGCGCGATGCAGGCGGTTCGACGAGATCGGCCGCATGAAGCCGAGCCATTTGCCGACCCGCTCGGGCGGCACGTCGTGTTCGAACAGTTCGGCCGCATATGTGTTGCGCAGCGTTTGCGGGCTCGCGCGCGCGGTGCGCGACGACGTGAGCCCCGCCGATTCGACGATCGCATCGATCGCGCGCAGCATCGTCGCCTTGTGCATCGGCCGTCCGGTGTGCGACGCCGGAAACACGAGTTCACCCGGAATCTCCTGACGCTTGCGCTCCACGAGCCATGCTTCGAGCAACGCGATCGCGAACGACGCCAGATGGGTTTCGCGTGCGAAATCCGGATGCGTCGACGGGATCTGCAGCGACGTTCCGCTCGTGTCGATGCAACTAATGGTAAGCGCCCGTGCTTCGCCGGTCTTCACGCCGGCGCCGAGAAACGCAGCGACGAGCGCGCGATCGCGCCGCTCTTTCCAGTAGGCGGAGCCGGATACGCCGATCGGTGAAAACAGGTAGGCCAGCAACTTCGCGCGTTCGGTTGGCGTGAGGAAACCGGTCGGCTCGTTATCGCGTGCCTGGCGCCAGTTCGCTTCGCCATCCTGAGCAATGAAGCGGGCCGGGTTGGTGGACGCGAGCTCGGTGCGCCGGACGTGGTCGAGCACGCGCTCGATCAGCCGCAGATAGCGCATGCGCTGCGTTTTCCGGATAGGCAGCTCGCCGACGAAATTCGCGATCGATGCGGTATCGACCGTCGCCAGGTTTTTCTGGTGTGCGCGCAGCCACGTGAGAAACGCGCCCCATTGTGCGCGATAGACGTCGGCTGACGAACGGCGGTAGTCCTGCATGGCAAGCCACGCGTCGAATGCGGTTTCGGGCGACACGATCCAGTCGGATGCGCCGCGGTCGAACAGATCCTTTTCTTCCGGGCGTGCCGGAGTGTCGGAGGGCGTGGGAAGGGACATGTTATTTATTCCGTTAGTTGCGTATATGGTAGCCCTTTGCGCAACATCGCGGGCAGCAGGATGCGGGAGCCGGCCGCCGGCCGCCGTGTCGGACGATCCGGGCCTGGCGTCAATCGCCCCATGCCTTGGACGGACGTTGAACGCGCTCGCGGTGCGCGGCTTCCTGCGACCGCGCCGCGGCTTCATACGCGAGGACCGCGAACGAGAAGACGGCGGGCAGCGCGTTCGACCGGCCGAAGTCGATCGGATCATCCGTTTCGGGAAAGGTCATATCCGACGGCCGTTCGAACAGTTGACGCATGCCGGCGTCGTGCCGGCTGGCAAAGCCGAGATCGGCGAGCGCCTCGGCTTCGATGGCGTGCAGCAGACGCCACGACAGCGGGACGCGCTGACGGATGTAGCGCTCGGCTATATGGCGGACGATCAGCTCGAGGTCGTGCGCGGCAGCCTTGAAGCTGAGCGCGGCCAAATCTTGTTCTTCTGTCATCGCAGGCTCCTGTCGGCCGGAGCGGCGCCTCGGTGCGCCGACCCGGCCATGCATGGCGGAATGTCCGTATACTGTACAAACATACAGTATTTTCCGCAACTGGCCTTTCGGCCAGCTATCCGCATTTTCAGCGATGAATCACGATCAGTAATGCGCGCGCTTCGGCCTTGCCGGGGTTGCGGATCGCATGCGGCGTGTCGGCCGCGTAGCGTGCGGTGTCGCCCGCCTTCAGGCGCCGGCTCGCGGTCGCGGCTTCGATTTCCATCGCGCCGTGTAGCACGGTGAGGTGCTCGCGCGTGCCGGGTTCGTGCGCGTTCGACACGAGCGCGCCGCCGCCCGGCAGCGTGAGTTCATACCACTCGAACTTGCCGGCCAGGTCGATCGGGCCCCATACGCGCAACTGATAGCGGCCGTCGTGACCGGCGAGCGTCGGAATGTCGTGCGGGCCGTCCACGCGGATCGTCTCCGCTGCCTTCGGTTGCGAGAACAGTTCGTCGAGCGTGATGCCGAGCGCATTGGTGAGCCGCCACGCAACCGCGATCGTCGGATTGGCCTTGTCACGCTCGATCTCGGAGAGCATCGACTTCGATACGCCGGCCGCGCGCGACAGGTCGTCGAGCGTCAGCTTGCGCTCGTTGCGCAGGCGCTGGATTTGCTCGCCGACCCGTGGCGGCGTCACGCCCGGCGATTGCGGTGCGGCGCCGGCAGGCGTGCGCCGCGACGCGGAGGAACTTGCCATTTGGTTTCCGTTCGCTTAGAGTTGTTCGGTATTTCGAATTCTAGTTCGGAATATTGGATAAATGCGGTCAACCGAACGACCGACTATAACAGTAGCAGGCCGTTGCGCCGCCGCCACGAGCGGGGCGCTGCGGAATGCGAATCCCTGTCAGGAGCTTTGCGATGCGTGATGCCTTTCTCGCCCAGGTGCGCGGGACGCTCGACCAGATCCGCGCGGACGGTTTTTACAAGACCGAGCGCGAGATCGCGAGTCCCCAGGCGGCGGCCGTGCGGCTGGCCGGCGGTGCCGGCGTGCTGAATTTCTGCGCGAACAACTATCTGGGCCTGGCGAACGATCCGCGCCTGATCGCCGCGGCGCAGGCCGGTCTCGAGCAGGACGGCTTCGGCATGGCATCGGTGCGCTTCATCTGCGGCACGCAAACCGTGCACAAGCAGCTCGAAAGCGCGCTGGCGTCGTTTCTCGGCACCGAGGACAGCATCCTCTATTCGAGCTGCTTCGATGCGAACGGTGGGCTGTTCGAGACGCTGCTCGACGAGAACGACGCGGTGATCAGCGACGAGCTGAACCACGCGAGCATCATCGACGGCATCCGCCTCTGCAAGGCGAAGCGTTTCCGCTACAAGAACAACGACCTGTCGGACCTCGAGGCGAAGCTGAAGGAAGCCGACGCCGCGGGCGCGCGCCACAAGCTGATCGCGACCGACGGCGTGTTCTCGATGGACGGCATCATCGCCGACCTGAAAGGCATCTGCGACCTTGCCGATCGTTATGGCGCACTCGTGATGGTCGACGATTCGCACGCGGTCGGCTTCATCGGCGCGCATGGTCGCGGCACGCCGGAGCACTGCGGCGTCGACGGTCGCGTCGACATCATCACCGGCACGCTCGGCAAGGCGCTGGGCGGCGCATCGGGCGGCTATGTCGCCGCGCGTCGCGAAGTGATCGAGCTGCTGCGCCAGCGTTCGCGCCCGTATCTGTTCTCGAACACGCTGACGCCGAGCATCGCCGCGGCATCGCTGAAGGTGCTGGAGCTGCTCGGCAGCGACGAAGGCGCGAAGTTGCGCGAACGCGTGCGCGAGAACGGCGCGCGGTTCCGCGAGCAGATGACCGCCGCAGGCTTCACGCTAGTGCCGGGCGCGCATCCGATCATCCCGGTGATGCTCGGCGACGCGCAGCTCGCAACCAACATGGCCGACAAGTTGCTCGCCGAAGGCGTCTACGTGATCGGCTTCTCGTTCCCGGTCGTGCCGCGCGGTCGCGCGCGCATCCGCACGCAGATGAGCGCCGCGCATACCCCCGAACAGATCGATCAGACGGTCGCCGCGTTCGTGCGCGTCGGCAAGTCGCTCGGCATCATCTGACGGAGGTGCGACCATGAAAGCACTGGCAAAGCTCGAACGCGGCCCGGGCCTCACGCTGACGCGCGTGAAGCGCCCCGAAGTCGGACACAACGACGTGCTGATCAAGATTCACCGCACGGCGATCTGCGGCACCGACATCCATATCTGGAAGTGGGACGACTGGGCGCAGAAAACGATTCCCGTGCCGATGCATGTCGGCCACGAATACGTCGGCGAGATCGTCGAGATGGGGCAGGAAGTGCGCGGCTTCGCGATCGGCGATCGCGTGTCCGGCGAAGGCCATATCACGTGCGGCTTCTGCCGCAACTGTCGCGCGGGGCGCCGGCATCTGTGCCGCAACACCGTCGGCGTCGGTGTGAACCGCGAGGGTGCGTTCGCCGAGTATCTGGCGATTCCCGCGTTCAACGCGTTCAAGATCCCGCCCGAGATTTCGGACGATCTCGCGTCGATCTTCGATCCGTTCGGCAACGCGACGCACACGGCGCTGTCGTTCAATCTCGTCGGCGAGGACGTGCTGATCACCGGCGCGGGCCCGATCGGCGTGATGGCCGCCGCGATCGCGAAGCATGTCGGCGCACGCAATGTCGTGATCACCGACATCAACGACTACCGGCTCGAACTCGCGCGCAAGATGGGTGCGACGCGCGCTGTCAACGTGTCGCGCGAGTCGCTGCGCGACGTGATGGCCGACCTGCACATGACGGAAGGCTTCGACGTCGGCCTCGAGATGTCGGGCGTGCCGAGCGCGTTCACCAGCATGCTCGAGGCGATGAATCACGGCGGGAAGGTCGCGCTGCTCGGCATTCCGCCCGCGCAGACGGCGATCGACTGGAACCAGGTGATCTTCAAGGGGCTCGAGATCAAGGGCATCTATGGTCGCGAGATGTTCGAGACCTGGTACAAGATGGTCGCGATGCTGCAAAGCGGTCTCGATCTGTCGCCGATCATCACGCATCGCTTTGCGGCCGACGATTACGAGAAAGGCTTCGCCGCGATGCTGTCCGGTGAAAGCGGCAAGGTGATTCTCGACTGGACGGTCTGAGTGCCGGCGGGGCAGCACGGCGCGTTTGCCGACTGCCCCGCGCGTGCCGGAACGAGCGTTTGCGCGGCCGTTGAGGTTCGACAAACGCGTAAGGTGAGATTATTCGGGAGCTGTGCGCGCGTGCTGAATGGCGGCTCGATCGCGCTTTGATGTCGCGCTTGGGCGCGGAAGGCTGCGGTTGCGCGTTGCGCAGCGGCTGGTGGCCCGCACCTCGTTTTTGAAACGACGGCGATCACGCTTCGATTCCGCCGGACGCATCGGTGACATGCAATCGCGCATGCACCTCACCCGTCAAGCCCCGCACACCAATCCATTCTTTGTCGCGTCGCCCGACGCGTGTCTTTCTTCCTGCCCTTCCGCTTTCTCTTGCCGTGCTTGAGTAGCGAGCCCTAGCCGCAGCATCCGCTTGCGACGGCTTTGCGCTGTGCCCACCGTAGCACATTGGCAGCACCTCACTGCACAGCGCAATCACGCCGCAGCGTCGATGCGTGAGGCGATCACTGACGTGCGAACTCACCCGTGAGCCTGCCGATCGACACCGATCGGTGCGCTGCCCACTATTCGATCCCTTCACCGTTCGACCATTGCGGCTCGAACTGCAGACTCGACAAACCACCGCCTCCCGCCACCGGAACCAGCCCACGTTCGCCCCTCCCACCGACAGGGCCATTCCACACCGCTGTTGACGAGGGAGAACGATCGTTCTACCGTAAATCCATGAACACACATGATGACCTCTCTAGTGAACCGGCCGTTCGCGACCGGCTGCTCGACGCGGCCGAAGCGCTGATCTACTCGGGCGGCATTCACGCCACGGGTGTCGATGCGATCGTGAAGCGGTCCGGCGCCGCGCGAAAGAGCTTCTATTCGCATTTCGAATCGAAGGAGGCGCTGGTCGTCGCCGCGCTCGAGCGCCGTGACGAACGCTGGATGCGCTGGTTCGTCGATGCAACGCTCTCGCGCGGCAAGTCGCCGCGCGCGCACTTGCTCGGCATGTTCGATGCGCTGCGCGACTGGTTCGCGCAACCCGATTTTCACGGCTGTGCGTTCCTGAACGCATCCGGCGAGATTGCCGACGCCGACGATCCGGTGCGCGTCGTCGCGCGTATGCACAAGGCGCGTCTGCTGGCGTTCGTGCGCGAGCGGCTCGACGCGTATGCCGACGACGCCGGCATCGAGCGTCGTGGGCTGGCCCGTCTCGCGCGCCAATGGCTGGTGCTGATCGACGGCGCGATCGGCGTGGCGCTCGTCAGCGGCGATGTAACCGCCGCGCGCGATGCGCGCGCAACGGCAGAACTCTTGCTCGATACGGTGTCTCGAGCGTCGAAGTAGTGCGTCCCAACCGGCTGCGTTCGTGCGCAGCCAGAACCTTGAACAGGAGCATTCCATGTCCGCTTCCCCGGAAGTTCGTCCCCCCGTTCCGCCGTTCACGCTCGACACGGCGCGCCAGAAAGTGCGCGCCGCCGAAGATGCGTGGAATACGCGCGACCCGCAGCGCGTCTCGCTCGCCTATACGCCGCAGAGCCGGTGGCGCAATCGCGCGGAGTTCGTGACCGGCCGTGACGAGATCGTCGGCCTGCTGCAGCGGAAATGGACGCGCGAGCTCGACTATCGATTGATCAAGGAGCTGTGGGCGTTCGGGGGAAATCGCATCGCGGTGCGTTTCGCATACGAATGGCATGACGACGCGGGGAACTGGTTTCGCTCATACGGGAACGAGAACTGGGAGTTCGACGAAAACGGATTGATGGCGCATCGCCACGCGAGCATCAACGACCTGCCGATTCGCGAAGCGGATCGCCTGTACCACTGGCCGCTCGGCCGCCGTCCGGACGATCATCCCGGCCTGTCCGATCTCGGGCTGTGACGCAGCACGATGACGACACGTGAACGCGCTCGATCGTGCATCGAGCGCGTCACCCGTGCTCAATGGTGAGGAAATACGGGAGCCGCGTGTTGAGGTGAGTGTTTACGGGAGATGGAGCATTCTGTGCGGGACGGTGTGATTTTTCACGTGCTGCATCTCACCGATCAATCGTCGCAGGAAACGGCGCGAATGTGATGATGGACGTAGTACCACGCGCATCGACGTGCGTGATCGGTCGCCGATCGCACGCGACGCGCACGTAATTCGAGCGGGATATTCGCGGCACCTTCGCAAAACGCACGGTGAGATTGAACGGTGTGCATTGATGCGTGATGCAACTCACCGTTCGAAATCGACAACGACACACACGCACACGCGTACGCATGAACGCATGCAAACGCGCACATCGAAATAGACAAAGGTGCGCGGCAGCCGGTCGTGTTGCTCACCCTCGAACACGACATCCATCGACCACCTGGCGCACCCTTCACATCGTTTCGTCAGCCGGCGATGCGCGCCGCGATCGCCTCACCGACTTCCTGCGTTCCTGCCTGGCCGCCCAGATCGCGCGTGCGCGGCCCGGCGCGCAGCACTTCCTCGATCGCCGCGACGACCGCGTCGTGCGCTTCGCGCTCACGCCCGGCGCCGTTGCCGAGGAAGTCGAGCATCAGCGCCGCCGACCAGATCATGGCAATCGGGTTCGCGATGTACTGGCCGGTGATGTCCGGCGCGGAGCCGTGCACCGGTTCGAACAGCGACGGAAACGTGCGATCGGGGTTGAGGTTCGCCGACGGCGCGATGCCGATCGTGCCCGTACAGGCCGGCCCGAGGTCGGAAAGGATGTCGCCGAACAGGTTCGACGCGACGACGACGTCGAAGCGGTCGGGCTGCAGCACGAAGCGCGCGCACAGGATGTCGATGTGCTGCTTGTCCACGGCGATCTCGGGATAACGCTCGCCCATTTCGGCTGCACGCGCGTCCCACCACGGCATGCTGATCGCGATACCGTTGCTCTTCGTCGCGACGGTCAGCCGCTTCGCGCGGCGCTGGGCGAGCTCGAACGCGAACTTCAGCACGCGCTCGGTGCCGTGGCGCGTGAAGATCGACTGCTGCATGACCACTTCGCGCTCGGTGCCTTCGAACATCGTGCCGCCGACGGACGAATATTCGCCCTCGGTGTTCTCGCGCACGATCATGAAGTCGATGTCGCCCGCCTTGCGGCCGGCCAGCGGCGACGGCACGCCGTCGAACAGGCGCGCGGGCCGCAGGTTGATGTACTGGTCGAACTCGCGGCGGAATTTCAGCAGCGAACCCCACAGCGAAATGTGATCGGGCACCGTCGCGGGCCAGCCGACCGCGCCGAACAGGATCGCGTCCATGCCCGAGAGCTGTGCCTTCCAGTCGTCCGGCATCATCTTGCCGTGCTGCGCGTAGTAGTCGCAGCTCGCCCATTCGATCTGCTCGAACTGAAAGCGGATGCCGAAGCGTGCGGTCACTGCGTCGAGCGCGCGCAGGCCCTCGGGCATCACTTCACGGCCGATGCCGTCACCGGGGATGACGGCAATCCTGTACGTCTTGTCGCTCATGCAAGCCTCCTTGGCTGGTCGGGCCGCCGGCGGCATGCACGGCGGAACATGACGCCATTTTATTTATTTCCAATCAGATTAAAATCACGTGAAAGGTTAATCGACTTTACACGAATCGTGAACAAATCGCCGAATCTCGACGACCTGCGCGTATTCAGCCTGGTCGTCCGCTTGACGAGCTTCAGCGCGGCCGCCGAGCAGCTCGCGGTGTCGCCCGCGTACGTGAGCAAGCGCATCGCGCTGCTCGAGGCGCAGCTCGGCACGCGGCTGCTGCATCGCTCGACGCGCCGCGTGACGGTCACGGAAGCCGGCGAGCGCGTGTTCGCGCGTGCCGAGAAGATTCTCGACGACGTCGATCATCTCGTCGAGGACGTGTCGACCACGCGCACGGTGCCGCGCGGCACGCTGCGCATCTCGAGCAGCTTCGGCTTCGGCCGCCATGTCGTCGCGCCCGCGCTGCTCGACTTCTCCGCGCGCTATCCGCAGCTCAACGTGCGGCTCGATCTGTTCGACCGGCTCGTCGACGTCGCGGGCGAAGGCTACGACCTCGACGTGCGCATCGGCGACGAGATCGCCGACCACCTGATCGCGCGCCGCCTCGCCACCAACCATCGTGTGCTGTGCGCGTCGCCCGACTATCTCGCACGGCGCGGCACGCCGCGCACGCTCGCGGATCTCGCGTCGCACGACTGTCTCGCAATCAAGGAGCGCGACCATCCGTTCGGCGTCTGGCGGTTGAATGTGCGCGGGGAAACGGCAACGGTGAAGGTCGGCGGCGCGCTGTCGACGAACCACGGCGAGGTGGCCGTGCAGTGGGCGCTGGCCGGACGCGGGATCGTGCTGCGTTCGATCTGGGAAGCGGCGCCGCTGATCGAGCGCGGCGAGCTCTGTCGCGTGCTGCCGGACGCGATTCAGCCGGCGAACATCTGGGCCGTGTATCCGGAACGCGTCGCGGCGTCGGCGAAGGTGCGCGTGTGCGTCGATTTTCTGGTGGAGGCGCTCGCCGGGTTGAATGCCGCGGCGAGCGACGATGCGGGCTGAAACCGGCCAAAGGTGAGCTTTTACGGGGGCATGTGCGGCGCATCGGCAAGCGCGTATTTGAGGCATGCAGGCGCGTCGCGAGCCGCTGCGCCCCATAGGCATCGACGCATCGGCGCCCGCGATGCGCCGGGCCGACCGACGACGGTCCCCCGCGCGCGGCTTATGCCGCTTGCGCCGTGCTCGCCACACCGAGCATCAGGTCGAGATTCTGCACGGCCGCGCCGGAGGCCCCTTTACCAAGATTGTCGAACACGGCGGCCAGCAGCACCTGACCGTGCTCGGCATTGAAGAACACGCTGAGCCGCAGATCGTTCGACCCGTTCAGCGCTTGCGGATCGAGATGCGTGATCGCGCGCGTGTCCGCGAGCGGCGTGACCTCGACGTGGCGCGCGCCGGCGTAATGGTGCGCGAGGCACGCGTGCAGCGCCTCACCGGTTATGCCGACCGGGAGCAGGCGCAGCTCGATCGGCACGGTCAGCACGATCCCCTGCCGATAGGCGCCGTAAGCCGGCACGAACAGCGGACGGTGCGCGAGCCCCGCATGCAGCTGGATCTCGGGCACATGCTTGTGTGCGAGCGCGAGGCCGTAGACCTGAAGCGGTTGCGCGCGTGCGGCGCCGTTCGATTCGAACGCGTCGACGGCGGCACGCCCGCCGCCCGAGTACCCGGATACCGCATGGATGCTCACCGGGTAATCGCGCGGCAGCAGGCCCGCCTGTTGCAGCGGCCGAAGCAGGCCGATCGCGCCGGTCGGATAGCAGCCCGGATTGGTGACGCGCCGCGCGTGCGCGATTATCTGCGCGTGTCCGTCGACCATCTCGGGAAACCCGTAGACCCAATCAGGTTCGGTGCGATGCGCCGAACTCGCGTCGATCACGCGTACCGCCGGATTCCGGATGAAGCCGACCGCTTCGCGCGCCGCGGCGTCGGGCAAGCACAGAATCGCGATATTGGATGCGTTGATGGCTTCGGCGCGCCGTGCGGGGTCCTTGCGTTCGGCATCCGGCAGCGTGACGAGCCGCAGGTCCGTGCGGTCCCGCAGGCGCTCGTGGATCTGCAATCCGGTCGTACCTTGGTCGCCGTCGATGTAGACAATGGGGAGGCTCATGATCGTCGCGTTCGTCGTTTCGGGCATCGGGAAAGCCGTATCGTCCACCGAACGCCTAGAATAGGAAAAGTTGAATTTCCTGATTACCGGATTCAGTTTTCCTGAACGAGAGGTGACGCATGCGCGAGATCAGTCTGGACCGACTGCGTACGCTGGTCGCGATCGCCGACCAAGGATCGTTCGTGGCCGCCGCGCAATTGCTTCATCTGGCGCCGCCGACGGTCAGTCTTCATGTCGCCGAACTCGAAAGCCGCATCGGCGCGCCGTTGCTGTCGCGCACGCGCGGCAACGTGCAGCCGTCGACCATCGGTGCCGTGCTGGTGGAGCGGGCGCGCCGCCTGCTGGCCGAGGTCGAGTCGACACTCGACGACGTGGAGCGGCAAGTGCAGGGGCTCACCGGTCGCGTGCGCCTCGGCGCGTCGACCGGCGCGATCGCCCATCTGTTGCCCCAGGCGGTGGCCCGGTTGCGCGAGCGGCATCCGGATATCGACGTGCAGATCGCGGTGCTCACGTCGCAAGACACGCTGGCGCGCATCGCGCAGGGCACGCTCGACGTCGGGCTGGTCGCGTTGCCGCAGCCGGCGGTCGCGGGGCTGTCGATCCGCGCGTGGCGGCGTGATCCGGTGCTGGCCTTCCTGCCCGCGGACTGGCGGCTGCCGGCGCGTGTGACGCCGGCCTATCTGGCCACGCGTCCGCTGATTCTCAACGATGCGACCACCCGCCTGTCGCGGCTCACGACGGAATGGTTCGCGCTCGGCGGCCACAGGCCCGAGCCGCGCATCGAACTCAACTACAACGATGCGATCAAGAGTCTGGTCGCCGCGGGTTATGGCGCGACGCTGCTGCCGCACGAGGCGGGCGCCCCGCCGCCCGACGCACGCATCGTCATGCGGCCGCTGCGGCCGGCGTTGTGGCGGGAGCTGGGTATCGCGCATCGGGTCGGCCCGGTCGAGCGCTCGACACAGCACGTGCTCGACGCGTTGTGGGCGCTCGGCGCGCGATAGGGAATCGCGCTGCCGTTCAGGACGCACGCCGTGGTGCCGACACGACCGAACGCGGCATGCGCGAGGCCGAACGCTTCCGCTCGTCTCGCGGTGTGGCAGCAAGCGGGCCGACTGGTGCCAACGCCAACGCCAGCGCCGGCATGCGGCTCGGCCCGTTACAGCCGGTTGTCCCTCGCGAGCATCAGCACGCGCGCCCAGCGCCGCGCATCGCGCTTGTCCATCATCGGCAGCTTCCATTCGCCGCGTACCGCGTCGCGCACGCGCACGACCAGATGCCAGCGGCCGTCGATCGGCGCGGCCTCGCAGCCGTCGAGCTGCGACAGCGTATAGCGGCCGTCCGCGCCGTCTTGCGACAGCCACAACAGCCCCTGCGACGCGGACACGCGCACCTCGCCCCATGCGCGATGCACGATGTGGGTCCAGCCTTGCTCTTTCGTGTTCGGCGCGATGTCGCGGCGGCGTTTGATCCACCACGCGATCAGCGCGATCAGGATGGCGCCGGCGAGCACGGCGGCCGCGATCGCGACCGGCTGGCCGAACTGCGTGGCGAGGACGTGAAACAGGTGAACCGCGCCCCATCCAATGGCGATGAGCGCGAACAGCGCAATGAAAATCGGCATGTCGAATCGGAAAAGAAGACGGACCGGCGCACGCAGCGCACCGGTCCGCCGCACACGGCATTACCGGCGGCGGTGAATGTCGTGCGTGACGAAGCCCGCGTCGTTGACGGGCAGCGCGAGGCCGTCCTTCACCGCGAGCGTCTTGCGGATGTCGTCGAGACCCGCGGACCAGTGGTCGCGCATCGTCGACAGACCGAACTGATAGTCCTTGTAGTGGTGCTCGTACGCCTTCTGCTGATAGATCAGATGCTGGATGTTGTACTTCTTCCCGCTCGACATCGCTTCAGCCTCGACGCACCACGGGTCGTTCTTGCGCTGCTCTTCCGGCACCTGCTCGAGCACGTGGCGCAGCACGTTGCGGTAGCGCTGTTCGCGCTGCAGCGTGTCGGTGACGAAACGCGTGCGGCTCGAATACTGCACGTCCTTCGTGCGTTCCGCGACATCGGCCATCGTGCGCGGCAGCGGCCCGCGCGCGCTCCACAGATCGACCTGGAACGCGAGCGTGTCGCGGCGCGGGCGCGCGCGCAGCACTTCCATCAGCGGCGTGTTCGACACGACGCCGCCGTCCCAGTAGTACTCGCCGTCGATCTCGACGGGCGGGAACGCGGGCGGCAGCGCGCCGGATGCCATGAAGTGCTCGGGCGTGAGGCGAATGCGCGAGTTGTCGAAGTACACGAAGTTGCCGGTGCCGACGTTGACCGCGCCGACCGACACGCGCGTCTCGCCCGAGTTGATCCGGTCGAAATCGCACAGCTTCAGCAGCGTCGCGCGCAGCGCCGACGTGTCGTACCAGCTGATCTTTTCCGGATGATCGGATACACCCGGCAGCGGCGGCGGGAAGCGCGGCACGAAGAATCCCTGCTGGCCCTGCATCATCGCGCTCGCGGCCTGCGATGCGGTGAAGAACGTGCGGATCTGGTCGATGCTGTTGAACAGCGCGAATTCGAACGCGGCCGGAATCGCGGGAAAGAACGCCGGCTGGCAGATCGTTTCCCAGAATTCGCGCAGCCGCTCGACGCGATGTTCGGGCGCATTGCCGGCGATCAGCGCGGTGTTGAGCGCGCCGATCGAGATGCCTGCGATCCAGTCGAGCGGAACGTTCGCTTCGTGCAGCCCTTCGAACACGCCGGCCTGATACGCGCCGAGCGCGCCGCCGCCTTGCAGGACGAGCGCGATCGTTTCATATGGCAGCGACCGCGCAGCGGCCGGTGCGCCGGCCTCGTGTTGCAGGTCCGCCGCATCGACGGCCTGCTTTTCTGTACGCGCGTGCGGTTTCATCAGTTGCTCCGAGAAATCCCGCCGTGGATGGCGGACACGGATGGCGTGACGTCGATCGACGGCACGCCATCGTGAGTCTTGAGAATGGGCGGTGGTGCGGGAATCGCCTCCCGGCGGGGAGGCGAAGACATTACTGCATGAACCAGCCGTGGCTGACGATGAACGACTGCCCCGTGAGCGCGGCGCTCGGGAACGCCGACAGGAACAGCACCGTCTGCGCGACGTCCTGCACCGTCGTGAACACGCCGTCGACCGTGTTGCCGAGCATCACCTTCTTGATCACTTCCTCTTCGCTGATCCCGAGCTCCTTCGCCTGCTCCGGAATCTGCTTGTCGACCAGCGGCGTGCGCACGAAGCCCGGACACACGACGTGCGAGCGCACGTTGTGCTTCGCGCCTTCCTTCGCCAGCACGCGCGCGAGGCCGAGCAGGCCGTGCTTGGCCGTCACGTAGGCCGACTTCAGCGGCGACGCTTCGTGCGAGTGCACCGAGCCCATGTAGATCACGACGCCGCCGCGATCATCCTTGTACATGTGCTTGAGCGCGGCCTTCGTCGTCAGGAATGCGCCGTCGAC
>Ga0070660_100000027_pt1 | contig 88639 bp, 82 predicted proteins | sample KBSC33metaG_FD_64670 | JGI IMG/M metagenome (GOLD analysis project Ga0070660, IMG submission 64670) | Corn rhizosphere microbial communities from Kellogg Biological Station, Michigan, USA - KBS C3-3 metaG | ecosystem: Host-associated > Plants > Roots > Rhizosphere > Soil ... | reverse complement strand
GACCATGCGAGCAGCGCCGCCGATACGCCCAGCGCGGCCACCGTCGCCCAGAACATCGATCCCGAGATGACGCCCAGCGCGAACGCCAGCGCCGCCTTGCGGCCATGGTTCGCGGCAACCGACATGATCGCGAGATTGCTCGGGCCGGGGCTGGCCGTGCCGATGAAATAAGCCGTGTAGGCGAGCAGCAGGTTGGCCGAGAAGAAGGCGTGGACGCTCATGTCGAACCTCGCGGGGATGATGCGAAGATTGTTCGCAAACACGGCGCCGCTGCCCATGGACAGTTGGCCTGTTATTCGCAGGGCCAGTTGGATCGCGCCGGCGGCGTCCGTTGCATACGCATACGCATCCGGATCGCCTCGCGCGAAAACGTCTCGGATATGAAACATCCGGCGCAGGCGTCGCGGCAATCGACCGTGCGGCGGACGTGGTCGCGGCGCGCGGCGCGCAGCCGCCCGAGGCCACGGGGCACTGCCGACACACAGGCGTCGCGACCTTCCGGCGATCCGTCGACCGAAACACGTAACCGGTTTGAACCCGGCGTTACGTTACATCGCTGAAGCATTTCATCCGTCCGGGCCATGACGCGCGATCGATAGCGACCACGCGCGGCGTATGGATCCCTTCGTCGATTTTCCACGCAAGCCAGCCCCGGCGGGACGCGATGACCGCGGCCGCGCTCCGCGTCGACGTTGCTCGACAACCGGATCGCGCCGCTGGTACGAAACCTGCATTCGCATTGCAGCGACAGCCGCGTCACCAGTCGGCGCGGACATGAACCGGATCGGGATCCGTCCACCGGATACGCCCGAACGATCCACGCAAGCAACGAGGCTCCCCATGGATGCGCTGCCCAACTCATCCGATACGTCGTTCCAGCTCTTTCTCGCGAAACTGCTCGAACAGCCGCAGCTCGAATGGACCGAAAAACAGCAGATGGAACTCGAGATGGCACGCTCGCTGTCGACCCAGATGGTCCACTTCGCCGAAGGCATGCGCGGCGGCAATGCGGACCTCGCGCGCTGCCTCGTGCTGCTGCGTTACGCGAAGGTGCTCGACTTCATGCTGACGTCGCTCGCCGCGCGCCGCGACATTCATCCGCAGACGCTGCGCACGCTGTTCCGGCTCGCGAACCTGAAGGTCGACGATGCGTACCCGGTCTGAGCCGGCATCAGGCCACACGCCGCATCGCGGCCGCGCCTAACGCGCCGCCCGCCCCGCCATCCACTTGCGGTAGCGCCGCGTCTGGCACTGCGCGGCCATCTGCTGCGACACCAGCGCGCGCAGCGGCGATACGCCCGGATGCGTGCGCCGCCCGGCGCTCAACCGCGCGAGCTGGAACTTCACGACGGCCATGTTCGCCAGCGCGCCCAGCGCCTTGTTCTTCCACCGGATCGGCTGCAGCGCCGGCGCGCTGTCCTTGCCGGCCCGCCAGTCGCGCGGCAGGTTCGGATCGATCGACAGCGCGGTCGCGATGCCGACCATCGCCACGCCGCTGGCGACCACCTGCTCGGCCACCGCGCGACGCCGGATCCCGCCCGTCACCATCAGCGGCATCGCCGCGACGGCGGTGATGTCCCGCGCGAATTCGAGGAAATACGCTTCGCGGGCCAACGTGCGGCCGTCGCGCGCCTCGCCCTGCATCGCCGGGACTTCGTAGCTGCCGCCCGACAGCTCGACGAGATCGACGCCGAGCGGATTCAGCAGTTCGACGACACGCTTCGCATCGTCCGCGCTGAAGCCGCCGCGCTGGAAGTCGGCCGAATTCAGCTTGACCGACACGACGAACGCCGGCGACACCGTCGCGCGCACAGCCCGCACGATATCGAGCAGCAGCCGCGCGCGGTGCTCGATGGGGCCGCCCCACGCGTCCTGCCGGCGGTTGGTCAGCGGCGACAGGAACTGGTTCAGCAGGTAACCGTGCGCCGCGTGGATCTGCACGCCGGTGAACCCGCCTTGCTCGGCGAGCCGCGCGGCCCGCACGAAGCGCTGCTGCACGTCGACGATATCGGCTTCCGTCATCTCCTTCGGCACCGGGAACTGCTTCGACAGCGCACCGAGCGCGAGCGGCACGGCCGACGGCGCGACCGTCGTCTGGCCGAGCGCCGCCTGCATCTGGCGCCCCGGATGATTGATCTGCATCCACACGTGCGCGCCGCCGGAGCGCGCGACCTGCGCCCACCGCCGGAAGCGGTCGAGATGCGCGTCGCTGTCGAGCACGACGCCGTTCGGCCCCGTCATCGCGCGGCCGTCCACCATCACGTTGCCGGTCAGGATCAGGCCAGCCCCGCCGTCGGCCCACGCCTGGTACAGGCGCAGCAACGCGTCGGACGGCGCGTGATCCGCATCGGCCATGTTTTCCTCCATCGCGGCCTTGGCGAGGCGATTGGGAATCACCGCGCCATTGGGCAGGGTGAGGGGCGCAAACAGGTGCATATGGACATCCTCGATTGACGATGCCCCACCATAACTTTAAAGTCAGCTTCAAGGTCAAGCCCCCTGGAGCATAACCATGAAAATCGGCGAGCTGGCGCGCGCCAGCGGCATCGCGGCGTCGCGCATCCGCTTCTACGAAGCGAGCGGCCTGCTCGAACCGGCACGTCGGCAGGCGAACGGCTATCGGGAATACGGGTCGGAAGCGCTGACGCGGCTCGCGATCATCGACCGCGCGCAGCGCGCGGGTTTCGCGCTCGACGAGATCCGCGCGCTGCTGCCGCCCGATCTCGGCGCGTGGCCGCACGACGAACTGCTGCACGCGCTGCGGCACAAGGTTGACGAAATCGCGCTGCTCGAACAGCGGCTCGCGCAGAACCGGCGCAGCCTGGAAACGCTGATCGACGAGATCGCGAACAAGCCGGCGGGCGAGGATTGCGCGGGCGCCGCGCAACGCATGCTCGACAAGTTGTGCAAGGAAGCGGCGGAGTCGGCGCCGGCACCCGAGGCGGTGCCGCGCCCGCGGCCGATGCGCAAGCGCGCGTGACGCGCCCGGCCGGCATCGCGCCCGGCCGGATGGATTTGCTTACGTCGCGGGTAATCGACGCGCGCCGCCCGCGCACCGATCATGGCCGCATCGATCGACGCATCGCATCGACACCACGGAGCCCGCCATGACCGCCTACGCCATCGCCCACCTGCACGACGTTCAAATGTGCGACGACATCGTCGACTACCTCGAGCGCATCGACGGCACGCTCGCGCCGTTCGACGGCCATTTCGTCATTCACGGCGCGCGGCCCGACGTGCGCGAAGGCGAGTGGCGCGGCGACCTGATCGCGATCGCGTTTCCCGATCTCGACACCGCCCGCGCCTGGTACGAATCGGATGCGTATCAGCAGATCCAGCCGCTGCGCGCGCGGCACGCGAGCGGCCCGTTGATCCTGATCGACGGCGTGGATGAACGGCACAACGCGACGGACATCCTGCGCTGAGCCCGCCGTGCGCCGCGCTTACTTCGCGTTGCGCTCCATCGGCTCGCCGACGACGAAGCCGCCGCCCTGGTAGCGCTGCGCGGGATCGTCGTAGTCGGCGGTTGGCGCGGTGAGCGGGAACATCCCCTCGAACTGCTCGGAGCTGTCCTGCGGCCGGAAGCCGAGGAAGCCGGCCTTCGTGTTGTCCCACCACTTCACCGGGTTGTCGGAGACGCCGTACACGATCGCGTGCCCGACGCGGTTCGTCAGCAGCGAGCAGCGCACGAGCTCGATGAAGTCGCGATAGCTGAGGAACGTCACGAGCATGCGCGGGTTCTTCGGCGCCTCGAACGACGAGCCGATCCGCAGGCACACCGTCTCGATCCCGAAGCGGTCGAAGTAGTAGCGCGACAGCGACTCACCGAAGCACTTCGTCACGCCATAGAGACTGTCCGGGCGCAGCGGCGAATCGGCATCGAGCACCTCCGTGACCGGATGGAAACCGATCGCATGGTTCGAGCTCGCGAACACGATCCGCTTCACGCCGTGCTTGCGCGCGGCTTCGTACAGGTTGTACGTGCCGGTGATGTTCGCATCGACGAGATCGTCGAACGGTGCGTCGACCGAAATGCCGCCGAGATGGACGATCGCGTCGACGCCGTCGACAAGGTCCATCACCGCCGGCCGGTCGGCCAGGTCGACGACACGGGCTTCTTCGTGCGGGGCCGCGTCGTCCAGCGCGGCGATGTCGCTCACGCGCACGACGTCGGCCCAGGTCGCCAGCGCGCCGCGCACCTGGCGGCCGAGGTTGCCGGCCGCGCCGGTCAGCAGCAGGCGCCCGAACGGCTTGCGTGCGCCGGTGGATGAGGCGTTCATCGTGTCTCCTTGAATCTGTCCTGAAGGGTGTCCGGGAAGTTGCCCGAAGTCGGTGGAATCAGCCGAAAGCGGAAAACGTTTTCCAACTATACGCGGGACAAAAGCCGACCGTCAATGCTTGAACCTGCCCGCGGCCATCCGCATTTTCCCGATATCGGCCGGTGGTCGAGTGCCGGCTTTTTCTGCCACAATCCGGGGCAACGGAACGAAAACGTTACCCTCCTCATGAAAAAAGTTTCCCCGACGATCCGCGACGTGGCGGCGGAAGCCGGCGTGTCGGTCGCGACGGTATCCAAGTACGTGAACGGCACGCAGCGCTTTTCGCCGGCTGTCGAGGCGCGGCTCAAGGAAGCGATCGAGCGGCTCGGCTATCGGTCGAACCCGCTCGCGCGCTCGATGATCACCGGACGCACGCGCACCATCGGCGTCGTGATCCTCGACATCAGCAATCCGTACTTCACGAACGTCGTCAAAGGCGCGAACCGCGTCGCGCTCCAGCATGACTACACGCTGCTGCTCGTCGATACCGAAGAGAATCAGGCGCGCGAACGCTCGCTGATCGAGGCGCTCGCGCAGCGCGTCGACGGGCTGATCGTCAGCACGCGGATGCCCGACGAGGAAGCCGGCTGGATGCTCGACCTGCACAAGCCGCTCGTGCTGCTGCGGCGCAGCCCCGGCCTGCCGATTCCGAGCGTCGGCATCGACAACCGGCTCGCCACCTACATGCTCGCGCGTCACCTGCTCAATCTCGGCCATACGCACATCGCGTACCTGGGCTTCGGGCCGGCGCGCGTGAACGACGAACGCATCCAGGGCGCGCGCGACTGTCTCGCCGAGGCAGGCCTCACGCTCGACGTGCACGACGCGCATGCGCCGACCGCCGAGGCCGGCGAGCGCGCGTGCTCGCGCGTGATGCTCGGGCCGCAGCGTCCGCAGGCCGTGATCTGCTACAACGACCTGATCGCGCTCGGCTTCATGAAGGAAGCCGCGTCGCTCGGGTTCCGGCTGCCGCAGGACGTGTCGGTCGCCGGCGTCGACAACGTGCCGTACGGCGAATACGCGGCGCCCGCGCTGACCACCATCGACATCCAGAGCGAGAACATGGGCGAGCTCGCGATGCAGAAGCTGATCGACGCGCTCGCCGGGCGTACCGACGCAAGCTATTCGACGTTCGAGCCGCGGCTGATCATGCGCGCATCGACGGCCGCGGTCGGCTGACGCACGCGCCTTCTGCGATACCCGGCGCTTCCTCGCCCCGCACATGAAAACGCGCCGCCTCCGGGCGGCGCGTTCGTTTGCAGGCACGCCAACACGTCATCATGCGTCGAGCTTCGCGGGCTTCATCTTCGGCGTGAGCACGTGCATGACCGCCAGCGCGAGCAGATAGGCCAGCGCGCCGATCGCGAACAGCACCCAGTAGTGGCCCGTGCGTTGCAGCACCTGGCCGATCACTTCCGAGAACAGCACGCCGCCGATCGAGCCGGCCATCCCGCCGATGCCGACCACCGACGCGACCGCACGGCGCGGGAACAGGTCGGACGCCGTCGTGAACAGGTTCGCCGACCAGCCCTGGTGCGCGGCCGCGGCGAGACCGACGATCAGCACCGCGATCCACAAGTTCTGCACCTGAGATACGAACGCGATCGGCAGCACGCAGCATGCGCAGATCAGCATCGCCGTCTTGCGCGCGCCGTTGACGCTCCAGCCCGCGCGCAGCAACGCCGACGACAGCCAGCCGCCGCCGATGCTGCCGACCGTCGTCAGCGCATAGATGCACACGAGCGGCAGGCCGATATGCTGCATGTCCATCCCGCGCGACTCGTTGAGCCACTTCGGCAGCCAGAACAGATAGAACCACCACACCGGGTCGGTCAGGAACTTGCCGATCAGGAACGCCCACGTCTCGCGCTTGCGGATCAGTTCGCCCCAGCGCGGCGCGCCGGCGTTCACGTTCGCCGCGTCGAGCGCTTCGGCTTCGTCGCGCGGCTCGTCGTAGGCGTCGGCGAGCGCGCGCGTGTCGGCCGTGCGATAGAGCACCAGCCACACCGCGAGCCACACGATGCCGATTGCGCCGACGATCACGAACGCCGCCCGCCACCCGTAGGCCACCGCGATCGCCGGGATGATCGCAGGCGCGAACACCGCGCCGATGTTCGCGCCCGAGTTGAAGATCCCGGTTGCGAGCGCGCGTTCGCGGCGCGGAAACCATTCGGCCGTGGTCTTGATCGCGGCCGGGAAGTTGCCGCCCTCGCCGATCCCGAGCAACGCACGCACCGCCGCGAAGCCCATCACCGAGCCGACCATCGCGTGCATCATCGCCGCGATGCTCCACACCAGCATCGCGACCGCATACGAGATGCGCGTGCCGAGCCAGTCGACGATGCGACCGAAGCAAAGCAGGCCGATCGCGTAGAACGCGGAAAACGCCATCACGATGCGACCGTACTGCACCTGGCTCCAGCCGATGTCGTGCTGGAGCATCGGCGCGAGCAGGCCGAGGATCTGGCGATCCATGTAGTTGATGACGGTCGCGAAGAACAGCAGCGCACAGACGGTCCAGCGGTAGCGGCTGGCGGCGGCGCGCACCGCGCCGACGACGGCAGATTGCATGAGTGTCTCCGATGCGCGGCCGCGCCCGTCGCGCCGCAAGTCGTTGCCTGTCCGTGACCGGCGACGGGCGCCGGGACGGGCGGCGGCCCGCCCTTTCGTGGCACGGCCGATTACCCGTCGAGTCGTGGAAAACGTTTTTCAAAGAATAGGGCGTGGCCGGGGGCCGTGTCAGTCGGGGATTTCGATGAGTCATCTCGAAATTGGCCGCGCAAAAAGAGACGACTGTTTCGCAGATTGGCATTAACCGTTTTCTGGAATTTTTCTGCGGGCAAAACGGGGGGCATGACGCGAACTCGCGCGCCGATACACAGGTCCGATTTCGACCAGAATCGGCGGCGGCGATGGTTTACAGTCGTCGCATGCGCCTCGATCCCGACACCTGCTACGCAGCCCTGCTTTCGCGGAACCGCCGCTTCGACGGCTGGTTCTTCGTCGGCGTGGCGACGACCGGTGTGTATTGCCGCCCCCTTTGTCCGGTGAAACCGCCGAAGGCGCGCAACTGCAGCTATTACGCGAGCGCCGCCGCCGCGGAGAAAGCCGGCTTTCGGCCGTGCATGCGCTGCCGGCCCGAGCTCGCGCCCGGCCACGGGCTGCTCGACCTGTCCGGCAATCTCGCCGACGCGGCCGCCACGCTGATCGAGGACGGTTTCCTGGACGAGCGCTCGGTCAACGCGCTCGCGCAGCGCGTCGGCGTGACCGAGCGCCACCTGCGCCGGATCTTCGCCGCGCAGTTCGGTGTCTCGCCGGTCGAGTTCGCGCAGACGCACCGGCTGCTGATGGCCAAGCGCCTCCTGACCGATACCGCGCTGCCGGTGGCCGTCGTCGCGTCGACCGCCGGGTTTGGCAGCGTGCGGCGCTTGAACGACTTGTTCCGGCAACGCTACGGCCTCAATCCGCTGCGCCTGCGCAAGGGCGCCGGCGCAGCGGGCGGCGGCGACATGACGTTCCCGCTGCCGTACCGGCCGCCGTTCGCGTGGCCCGATCTGATGCGCTTTCTCGCGCAGCGGCAGATCGACGGCGTCGAGCGGATCGACGCACAGGGCTATGCGCGCGTCGTCGCACTGCCGAACGGCAGCGGTCATGTGACGGGCTGGCTGTCCGTCACGCACATGCCGCAGCGGTTCGCGCTCGCAGTCACCGTGTCGCCCGCGCTGACGCCCGTCGTGCCGGCCGTGCTCGCGCGCGTGCGGCGGCTGTTCGATCTCGACAGCCGCCCCGACGTGATCGACGCGCATCTCGGCGCACTCGCGCACGGCTCGCCCGGTCTGCGTGTACCCGGCGCGTTCGACGGGCTCGAGATCGCGATCCGTGCGCTCGCGGGCGAGCATCTGGCCGCGACGCACGCAGGCCCGGTGCTGACGCGGGTTGCCGAACGCTTCGGTACGTCGGTCGCCGACGCCGCGCCCAGCCTCACGCATGCGTTGCCTTCAGCTGCGATACTGGCGGCCGCGCCGCCGGCGGCGCTCGAAGCAATCGGCGTGACGCGCGAGGCCGCGCGGGCGATCGTGTCACTGGCCCGCGTCGTTGCAGACGGCACGCTCGCGCTCGAACCGATGGCGCCGCTCGATGCGACGCTCGCCGCGTTGCGCGCGCTGTCCGGCTTCGACGAACGCGCGGTGCAGTACGTCGCGATGCGTGCGATGGCCTGGCCGAACGCGTTCCCCGCCGACGACGCGTGGCTCGCGCCGCGCGTCGCCGCCGAACGCCCGCGCATCGCGTCATCCGCGTCATCCGCGTCATCCGCGCCCGATGCGGCGCGTTGGGCGCCGTGGCGCGCGTATGCCGCACTGCATGTGTGGCGCCTTCATGGAGAAGCTTCGCGATGACTCTCGCTCATCTGATTCCGAGCCCGCTGGGCGACATCGCCATTCGTATCGAGGACGATGCGCTGACGGGCCTGTTCTTCGTCGGCCAGAAATACTATCCGTCGCTGGCGATCACGCCGGATGCGGACACGCGCAATGTGCCGTCGCTCGCGCGCAAGGTCGCCGAAGAAGTCGCCGAATATTTCACCGGCACGCGCGAAACCTTCTCGGTGCCGATTCATCTGCGCGGCACCGCGTTTCAGCGCAGCGTGTGGAAGGAACTGCTCGCGATTCCGTTTGGCGAGCTCGTGTCGTACGGCGACATCACCGAACGCGTCGGGCTGCCAATGAGTGCCGCGCGTGCCGTCGGCGGCGCAGTCGGCCGCAACCCGGTGTCGATCATGGTGCCGTGCCATCGCGTGATCGGCGCGTCGGGCAGCCTGACCGGCTATGCGGGCGGGATTGAACGGAAACGCGCGTTGTTGTCGCTCGAAGGCGCCGGCTTCGCGCACGGCGAGCGTCATCCGGTGCAGCAGACGCTCGCGTTCTGACGCATGCCGCGCGTCACGCGCTCAACACGGGCCGACGCGCTTCACGCTTCGCATACGCGCCGGGCGTCACGCGGAATTTCGCCTGGAACAGCGCGATGAACGACGATGTCGAGTCGTAACCCAGTCGCGCGGCCACCGTGCCGATCGGCTCGCCCGCGTCGAGCAGCGGCAGCGACGCGAGCAGCCGCACGGCCTGCCGCCATTCGGTGAACGACAGCCCCGTGTCCTGCCGGAACAGCCGCGACAGCGTGCGCCGCGTCGCGCCGACCTGATGGCCCCATTCGTCGAGACTGCGCGTATCGCCCGGCGCCGCATGCAATGCGCGCGCGATTTTCAGCAGGCGCGGATCGCGCGGCAGCGGCACCGTGAGCGGCGCGGGCTGCATGCGGGCGATCCGGTCCGCGATCACGCACACGAGCGCACCGTCCGGCCCCGTCTCGTCGTAATTCACCGGCAATTCGCGAGTCGCGATCACCAGCTCGCGCAGCAGCGGCGTCATGCAGAGGATCGTGCAATCGTCGTTCACGTCGCTCCGTGCGATCGCCGCATCGAGATACAGGCTGTGGAACGCGACGCAATCGCGCGTCGATACCGCATGCGGCACGTGCGGCGGAATCCACATCGCATAATGCGGCGGCAGCAGTTGCCGGCCCGACGGCGTCGACACCTCGAGCACGCCGCTCGTCGCATACATTAGCTGGGCCCAGGGATGACTGTGCGCATCGACGCTCACGTTGCCGGGAATCCCGAAGGCACGCACGTATAGCGGCCTCGGCAGGCGCGCCATCGGCGGCACTGCGTATGGGTCGCCGGGTTGTCCCGCCAGCAACATAAGACGTCCTCCGAAGGTCATTGCACGAACGAGCGCGATGCTACCGTGGCGGCTCTTCTTTCACACGGCTTCCGTTCATGAGCGCTCATACCCGCACCACCCGAAAGACCGTCACCGCGCTCCGCTCGACCAAAGGGCTCGGCAGCCTCGTGTCGCTGACCGCGTATTCCGCGCCAATGGCAAAACTCGTCGACGACGTGGCCGACGTGATCATCGTCGGCGACTCTGTCGGCATGGTGCTGTACGGGATGCGCGATACGCTGCGCGTCACGCTCGACATGATGATTGCACACGGCGCGGCCGTCGTGCGCGGCGCCGCGCAGGCGTGCGTCGTCGTCGACCTGCCGTTCTCCACGTTCCAGGAATCGCCCGCGCAGGCCTACCGCTCCGCCGCGCGGCTGCTCGCCGAAACCGGCGCGCAGGCCGTGAAGCTCGAAGGCGGCTGCGAGATGACTGATACGATCCGCTTCCTGACCGAGCGCGGCATTCCGGTGATGGCGCATGTCGGCCTCATGCCGCAGCAAGCCAACGCGACGGGCGGCTTTCGCGCACAGGGGATGGACCCGCTTTCGGCCGCGCAGGTGTTCGACGCCGCATGTGCGGCCGAACGGGCCGGCGCGTTCAGCGTCGTGATCGAAGGCACTGCCGAGGCGCTCGCGCGCCACCTGACCGGAACGCTGACGATCCCGACGATCGGCATCGGCGCATCGCCCGCGTGCGACGGGCAAGTGCTCGTGACCGAGGACATGATCGGCGCGTTCGATGCGTACACGCCGCGCTTCGTGAAGCGTTACGCGAATGCGAATGCGGTGATGCGCGACGCGATCCGCCAGTACGCGCATGACGTGCGGCACCGCGTGTTTCCGGAGCCCGCGCATTGCTTCGGATACGGGAAGCCGCTGCAACTGACCGATGCGGGCTCAACGGTGTGACGCAAGACGAATGACGCGTTCACCTCACGCTATGCGCGCTTGCGCATCGCATGCGCGACCCGCGCGTTCGCTTCGAACTTCGCGCGATGCGTCGAGAAGAACGTCCGCACGTTGCGCACGTTCGATGCGCCGGTGAACAGCCGCCGCGCGAACGCGTCGTATTCGGCGACGTCGGCGAGATCGGCAATCACCACGAAATCGGGCCCCGGCGACACGCGGTAGCACTGCGTGACCGCCGGCTCCGCACACACGTAGGCTTCGAACGCGTCGTAGTCTTCGGCCGTCTGCCGGTCGAGGCTGATCTCGATCAACGCCGTGACCGCCGTGCCGATCGCGACCGGATCGAGCACCGCGACCTGGCGGCGGATCACGCCCGCCTCCGTCAGCCGCCGCACGCGGCGCATGCAGGTCGGCGGCGACGACAGCGCACGCTCGGCCAGTTGCAGGTTCGACACCGATGCGTCGTCCTGCAGGATCGCGAGAATGCGCAGGTCGAGATCGTCGAGCGTGATGCCGGCCATCGGCGGCTCCTTCCGGTCAGGATGTGAAATTTAATTTCAACATGATAGCTGATCGCCGTCTCGTTTCATTTATCGATATATTTTGAAATTTAATTCCATACGCTCGACTCTACCATCGCTGTCACGGGTCCAGACAGGACATTTACGGAGCGCGATATGTGTGGAATTGTCGGGGCGGTTGCCCAGCGGGACATCCTGCCGAACCTCGTCGACGGGCTGAAGCGGCTCGAATACCGCGGCTATGATTCGTGCGGCGTCGTGGTCTATCGGGACCGTGCGCTGGCACGCGCGCGCAGCGTCGACCGCGTCGCCAACCTGCAGCGCGAGATCGCCGCGCAAGCGCTGTCGGGCTACACCGGCATCGCGCATACGCGCTGGGCGACGCACGGCGCGCCCGTCACGCTCAACGCGCATCCGCACTTCTCGCCGAGCGACGACAACGCGCGCATCGCGCTGTCGCACAACGGGATCATCGAGAACTGCGATCAACTGCGCACGGAGCTGCAGGCGCACGGCTACGTGTTCGCGAGCCAGACCGACAGCGAGGCGATCGCGCACCTGATCGATCACCTGTACGACGGCGACCTGTTCGACGCGGTGCGCCGCGCGGTGGCACGACTGCGCGGCAGCTACGCGATCGCGGTGATGTGCCGCGACGAGCCGCACCGTATCGTCGGCGCGCGCGACGGGATGCCGCTCGTCGTCGGTGTCGGCGAAGGCGAGAATTTCCTGGCGTCGGATGCGATCGCGTTGTCGGGCATCACCGATCGCATCGCGTATCTGGAGAACGGGGACGTCGCCGATATCCAGCTGCATCGCTACTGGATCGTCGATGCGGCCGGCCAGCGCGCCGAGCGCGCGGTGCAGCGGGTGGCGGCGCACAGCGGCGCGGCCGATCTCGGGTCGTATCGCTACTACATGCAGAAGGAGATCTTCGAGCAGCCGCAGGCGGTGGCCGATACGCTGCTCGACGTCGCGTCGATCATGCCGGAGCTGTTCGGCGACGGCGCGTGGCGCGTGTTCAACGATGTCGATTCGGTGTTGCTGCTTGCGTGCGGCGGCAGTTATCACGCGGCGCTGACCGCGAAGTACTGGATCGAGAGCATCGCGAAGCTGCCGGCGAGTGTCGAGATTGCGAGCGAGTTTCGTTATCGCGACAGCGTGCCGAATCCGCGCACGCTGGTCGTCGCGGTGTCGCAAAGCGGCGAGACGGCCGATGTGCTCGGCGCCGTGCATGTCGCGAAGCAGCGCGGGATGATGCATACGCTCGCGATCTGCAACGTCGCGACGAGTGCGCTGATGCGCGAATGCGCGCTGCAGTTCGTCACGCGTGCGGGGATCGAGATCGGCGTGGCGTCGACGAAGGCGTTCACGACGCAGCTCGTCGCGTTGTTCCTGCTCACGCTGGCGCTTGCGCAGGTGCGTGGCCGGTTGAGCGATGACGAGGAGAAGGCGCATCTGCGTGCGCTGCGGCACCTGCCCGATGCGATGTCGAAGGTGCTCGCGCTGGAGCCGCAGATCATGGGCTGGTCGGAGCTGCTCGCGCGACGCGACAACATGCTGTTTCTCGGACGCGGGATGCATTATCCGATCGCGCTCGAAGGCGCGCTGAAGATGAAGGAGATTTCGTATATCCACGCGGAGGCTTATCCCGCCGGGGAGTTGAAGCACGGGCCGCTGGCGTTGGTCAGTAATGAAATGCCGGTTATTGCGGTGGCGCCGAATGATGCGCTGCTCGAGAAGCTTCGGTCGAACATGCATGAAGTCAGTGCGCGTAATGGCAGGCTTTTTGTGTTCGCGGATGTGGACTGCGGGTTGGTGCCGAGCGAAGGGATCGAGGTGATTCGACTCAACGAGTACTACGGGCCGCTGTCGCCGATACTGCATACGGTGCCGATGCAATTGCTGGCTTATCACGCGGCGTTGGCAAGAGGGACGGATATTGATAAGCCTAGGAATTTGGCGAAGTCGGTGACGGTGGAGTGAAGGGCGCGGGGGCGATTGGGCATTTTGCTAAGGTGCATTAATTCCGGTTACGGGCGCTCGATTTAGGTTTGGTTACGAGGGCCTTTTGTGCCGCTAAGCCTTTCCTGACAAGGCGTAACTGAAACTGTTGTCAAAGGGGCGCCGGAGCTATTTTCGGCGCCCTTTTTTGCGATTGCCTTGCAGATTTCACAGATTGCACAGGAGCGACGCCCCACTGAGCGGACGTTCGCGTCCTCGTTGTCGGCCTGAGCGGCCCACCCTCCAGACCTTTCAGCCACCCGACGCCCCCACCTGCCCGTCAATGGGCGACGACCTGTTGCCTCGGTTGGGCCCGCTCCGCCAATTTCTCGTAAAACGGCTCGTAGATTTCAAAGAGGTGCGCTGGCAGTTCGGGGCCCAGATACGGCTTCTCGTTCAGGAGCTCCGAAAGCAACAAAAGGCGCCTTTCGGGCTCGCGTCGCCTCCGCGAGTAGTCTTCGAAGAAGGATGCGAACCGGCACTGCCCCCTACGCACGGCTTCAATGAGACGGTCAAGGTGGTCGACGCTGAGGATGTACACGGGATTATCCGATGCGAATTGGTCCGCGCTCGTCGTAAACAGTTGGTCCGTCTCAGCTGCAAAGAGGTCACCGTAGGTGATGACAACTTTGTGCACAGTTGCTCCGGGGCGAGCTTTTCGCACGAAGGCCTCGACGTTTCGGAGCTGCCCATCTGCCTTTCTGACGGTCGCACTGAGCTTCGAAGCATAGTCGCGGGCGGTTCCATTAGCCGGAAGCGTGTGGGTGAGCGCTTTATTCTTGACCTCCAGCAACACAACATCGGCTCCGTCCAAAACTGCGAAGTCGCAACATTGACCTTCGACAACGAAACGTGCGCGAACCTCGTTTTCGCCCAGGACCTCGACACCCGTCAGGGCCAAGGTGCGACCGACATACGCCTCGAACAACTTCTCGAAGGCCTGGCGAACTCCGTTGCTTTCGCTTCGGCCTACGATGTCACTTAACGCGTACCCCAAGTTGCGGTCGAGGCCGCATCGTCCCCAGAAAAACCACATCTTATTGAACGCCGTGAAGGGCGAACGATAGAGAAGGTTCGGCTGAAACCACTCGTCCGGACTGACTTCACGCATCTGTTGCGCGGTTACTTCTCGCGGGACAAGCATAGTTCGATAGAACCGTTCGACAGGCTCCTTGCCAAATATTTTCCACAGGCCCACGCGATAGTCCGCAGCGACGACCCTAGAGATGTTCTCGAGAGAGTGCTGACGAAACAGGGTGGCCATCCCGAGGAAGTCCATCGGCGGCATACCCAAGGTGTCCTCAAACAAGCGATAAAGATGCGAGGTTGGTTGAAGCTGATTGACAAGGTCAATCTGCCTAGCGAAGGGGCCAAGTTCCTGCTCACGCTGGTGCGGAATCTGCGGCATTATCAAAGAGCGAAGCGTGAGATGAAATGAACGCGTAGGGCCAAACCCAGGGAACGCGTGGTTCATCACGTCCCAGGAACTGTCGATGCAACGTCGCAAATCTTGCTTCGAGATTGCCATGCGACCATACATTCGTGCATCGTCGCGCAGCACCCAAACGGCGAGGCGCTCGGCGAGCCACGGCGCATGCATCTTCCCATCCTTTGCTGTGGATTCGGTTCCGATGAAGCGGGAGAGTTCGCCTAGAACGCTGGGGTAAGCATATTTCCTCAGCTGGTTGCGAACAGGACGAATTGCTTCTGCGTAAGTCATCTGCATACTCGAACTCGGCGGAAAACAGTCAGCGAGCGACTCGTTACGGGCACGGTCCGCTGGCTGCTCGTATCATGCCACGTTGACCACATACCGTTGTATCACTGCGAATCGCTGAGGAACTACCTTGCCTGACCACATCTGTTACGCATGCTTCGAAGATGCTTACCTTCGCGAGATGGTCCATCGTGAGGGAGCCTTAAACGAGTGCAGAGTCTGCGAAGAAGAGCGCGAGGGCATCAGCGTTGCAAGACTGGGCGAAATCCTTGCGCCCATCATGCGTGAAAATCTTCAATTGGGCCAGTCGGTTCCCGAAATCGACGATAACGATAGAATCTACTATCGTCAGCTCGGAGACTCGATTGCTGGTTGGGTCCAGGAGTTTCTTGGTCAGTATTTCGAGTTCGAAAACGAAATTGTGGAAGCCGTCGTTGAGACGGACGACTATGACCCGAGGGACGGCGGAGAACCATTCTGGGACGACATGCAGAGTTACGAGCGTGTCCATCATCTGCCCATCGAGTACCACGAAAGGTGGCAGGAGACGCTTGTGGAAGTGAAACACCGCAGGAGGTTCTTTAGCGAAAAGGCTCGCCAATTTTTCGCCGAGCTGTTCGAAGGCGTCGAGCACATGTACGTCCCCGGTAGGCGCCGCGCGCCGGTCGTGCGCCGATTGGCCGCAAACAAACGTCTCTTTCGGGCCCGAGTCGTGACGAGCACTGCGTTGCTCAGGGAGATGCTAAACGACCCCTTAAAGCACATTGGTCCACCTCCGCCGGCCGCCGCACGCGCGGGGCGAATGAATGCCGAAGGGGTATCTGTATTTTACGGCTCGCTAGAGCGGGATACCTGCCTGGCGGAAATGCGCCCGGCCATCGGAAACGACATTGTGCTGACTGAAATGGCGACAAACAGGAAGCTCCGAATCCTCGACTTTGCCCGGCTCGAAAATGCTCGTTCCAGCCAGAATCTCAGTTTTTTCCAGCCAGACTTCAGCAAACAGCGTGCTCGACGTCAGTTTCTACGCATATTGCATGAGCAGATTGCTCAACCGGTCACGCCCGGACGCGAGTCGGACTATCTCATCACTCAAACGATGGCCGAGTTCCTCTCGCACCTCGCGACGCCGCCGTTCGACGGCATCATGTTCCAATCGACACAACGACGCGGCGGAACCAACATCGTCTTGTTCCCGAATACCCTGGTCGACGATTTTGGTGAACCTCAAGCCCTTCCGGTTTCCCTCACGGACGGGAAAGTGAACGTCTACAAAACCCGGTCGGTTTCCTACACCCATGAGCGACAGCTTTTTTATAGCTCTCCCGAATCAGACGAAGTTATTCCGCTCGGAACACCCGACTTCCAACCCGAAATTGAACCCGATGGCTTCTGGAACGGTGATTTTTGACGACGGTGCAGACGCTTCACCACTTGGGTCACAAAATTGTGCTGAACACGGGACATGATAATCGCCGTGTGCTAGTCTCCAGAAAACGGGGGAGCAGCCCTCAAGAAGGCTCATAATCAAGTATCTGCAAGGGGATATACGTGTGAGACGGCAAACTCGCGCGTCGGGGCATGGCCGAGCGTTGAGGCAAACGGGTGCAAGTTCTGGGCGCTTAGGTTCGCAGCCAGACCTCGTTTCCCTCATGAGAGACCTGGCAAGCGACGAGAAGACCGGCGTGAACGCCAGTTTGGGCTTCACGTACCAGCACTGGTACGCGGCGCTCCTGGCCATCGAGCGCCTCGGTGTAATGGACGATTACCTCATCATCCTTGAGTTCAAGGAAGATGTAGCCATCGTTGATTCGCCCGAGCAGCCGTCACGAGCCGAATTCCATCAGGTCAAAAAGAACGAGCAGTCTGGCATCTGGACTTTGCGCGACCTGCTCGCTACCGGCACGAAGAAATCCGGCGAAAAGACGATGTCCACCATGGCCAAGCTAGTCATGCGTCGACACAGTTTCCATCCGCATCCAACCGTCCTGTGGTTCGCGTCGAACGTAGGTTTCAAACTCCCTCTTGAGGAGAATGAAACGCCTCGCATGACGCATGATGCCAATCTCCTGGACCTGTGCGACAGCGAGCTGGCAACTCTTCGGGCGGCGCTCGCGAAGGAACTCGACGTCGACGAGGATTCCATCGTGCTCGACGACTTCCGACTGATACGGACTGGGCTGCCGCTCGACGAACCTCATCGATTCGTCGCCGGAACGCTGGATGAGCTCGCTGAAAAGAAGAAGCTCCCGTTCCAGATGAAGCGACCGGTGCTCGGCGCCAGGATGGTAGCCAACGAGTTTGCCCAGGTCGGAAGCAAGAACAGCTACGCGAAAACGTTCACCCAGCTCAAGAAGCGCGGTGTTTCACGCAACCAGGTCGCAGACATCCTCGTGCAGGTGGAGAACTTCAAGCAGGACAGCAGCCATGACGTTCTGAAAGATTGCTTCGCGCGACTCGATGCCGAAGTGCACGACTACGAAATTCTGGAAGATGTGAAGTTCGAGCTGGTTCGCGTTTGCGCCGACCTGACGGACCGGACGAACATCGAACTCCGTGCTGTATGCATGGCGTTAGCGAAAGCGCGCGACGCGTTCAAGCAGGCGCAAAAACGCTTCCGGCTGCTCGGCGAACAGATGGAAGCGATAGTCTACGATGCGGAAAAAGCCAGCCCAGAACTATGCGGCAGCTATACCTTGGGATACCTCCATTGTCTCGCGCTTCTGATTATCAAAAATGCAACCGACATCCTTATATTCACTGCTGCGCCTGGTGCGCAACAAGAGGTTAAAAAGTGACCCGGCTCGTGACCTTCAAGAAGCTCTGGCTAGCATCCGAGAGAGACAAGCGCGGGCGCGAGCTGAGCTTCGGGCAAAAGACCCTACTGCTGGGACCTAACCACACCGGCAAGTCCCGCATCTGTAAGAGCCTTTATTGGAGCCTCGGATGCGAACCGCAGTCGTTGGTCTCCGGCAACTGGGACCCGGCTACAGTCGGCTTGCTCGAGTTCTCCTTCGCAGATGAAACGTACTTCGCCCTGCGCAAGGGGCGTGCGATGGGACTGTTCTCGTCCCAGAGGCGCCTGCTGTTCGCGACCGACAGAAACAGCGAATGGGTCGAACGAACGGCGAAGCTTTTCGGCTTCCATCTGAGACTGCCGCGGCCAGGTGGCGCTGCGTACGGCCAGGCCGGACTGGACTACATGTCGTTACCGTTCTACGTTGACCAGGATGGTAGCTGGGGCGCTGACTGGACAACTTACGACAATCTTGGCCAGTTTTCTCGCTGGAAGGAGCCTGTGTTTGCAACGGTGACCGGGTCGCGTCCGAGCGCCTATCTGATTGCCAAGCAGAAAAAGGACGAGATTGACCGACGCTTCCGCACGAAGGAAGCTGACCTCGCCGCGCAGAAGGAGGCATTCCTGCGGGTTCGCGAATCGCTTCCCAAGGCGACTCCCTCGCTCGATATAAGTGCATTTCGGGCTGAGCTTGTCGAGCTGGCAAAGGCCGCGCAGGCAGCGCAGGCCGAACAGATGAAGGCACGCGAGCGCCTCATCGTGGTCACGGGTGAGCGCCAAAGCCTCGAGTCCAAGCTGAAGCTGGCAACTGCCGCGCAGCATGACCTCGGCGGAGACTTCGAGTACCTCAGCGCAATACCCGACGACACCAAGATTGAGTGCCCGACCTGCGGTGTTCTGCACACCACTTCGTTCCATGCGCGGTTGTCCCTTGGACAGGACATCGATGAAATGAACGAGCTCGTCGCGCAATTGAGCGACAACCTCGATGCGTGCAGGTTGAAGGAGTCGGAGTTACGTCAGACGCTTCGCAATATCGAACGCCACGTCGAGAAGTACGAGCAGGCATTGTCTGCGGGCCGCTCGCGCACCCGACTGGATGAGGTGCTGAGCGCTCATAGCAAGCGCACTCTCGACGAAGCGTTCTCAAAAGTCGAATCGACCCTCGGTACCGAAGTCGCCGCGCTGAGAAAAGAGCAGGCAGCAGCTGAAGATGCGGTGAAGCGTTATGACGACAAGCATCGCAAAGCTGATGTGAGCAAGTTCTACAGCGCCGAGCTGCGACGCTTGTCCGACCTGCTCAACATTCCCACATCCGAACGCATCGAAGACACCGGCATTGGGAAGCGTCCGAAGGCAGGTGGTAGCTCAGGACGCCGCGCCATTCTCGCGGTGCATCTCGCGCTGATAGCATGCAACTTCGAGAAGGGCGACCTTCCGCTGCTTCCCGTCATCATCGACACATTGCAGCAGTCCGGCCAGGATGACCCGAACCTCGGACGAATGTTCAATATCGCCGCGGACCATATCGGCGAAAGACAGCAGCTGTTCATCGCGATGGAGCGATTGCCGGCCGAAGCGATTATCGACGGGTTTGACGTGCAGATGTTTGAAACGCAGCAGGGCCTTCTGCGCGGCGACCAGTTCAACACGGTCGCGCTGACGATTCGCCCTATGCTGGACGAGGTGCGAGAGCGCATCCAGCAACAGGCGTCGGCGAAACGCGAGTCCTGAGTACCATCGCTTGCCAAGTTGTATGACATTGGGAACTCGGCACAGCCCGCCCAATGACGGATATTGTCGGAGGCCGGGCTTTGTGGCTGATATGACGGTGCGGTTCGCACTTCTCAAGCATGGTCCACCCGCACCTCACCGTATTCCTTCGTGCTCTCGTTTGCCATTGTTTTGAGCGACCTGCTGTCGTCACTCTGTCAGAGCGCTGATGGACTTTGGCCCTATCACGAGACGTCGGTGACAGGAAGCGGTTCGCTAATAAAGCATCGACCGTACAACATCGGCGACCATCCGACGGCGCTTCTTGTAGGTTACAACGGGTTTCGCAGGCGGCGCATCCAGTATGTATTCGGTCTCGGGAACTTCGTTTAGTATGCTCTGTAGCGGGAGACTAAATTCCCGAATTTCATCGCGCTCAGTCAAATTTGACGCGGCCACGGACCGGCTGGACACCTGGACTTCGTCCAGGATTTTGACCGCATCCATTTCCACAATTTGCAAGGTGTTCGTCAAGGCAGTAGCCTGCATGTACCGACGCTCTCCGTAAGTCCTTTCGTCAAGCTCCGAATCCCAAAAGGTCAGGTATGCATGGTCGCCACCGTGATATTCAAGAAAGTCGAGCCAACTAGTGAAGCCGTAAATCCGTGCAAGCAGGTTCAGTGACGCGTAATACTGTTTGACGTCCCATCCGATATGCATACGCAACTGTCTTGCCATCGCTTTGAACCACTCGATTGATGGTGCAAAGAAAACCTCTTTAACTTCGTCCATTTGATTCTCTTGGTGCGGAGCCGCATCGAATCGATGCAGGCTCCAAGTCTACGAAGTTCGAGTCGGAGCTGAGCCGCCCGACCGAAATTGACCAACGCGCTTCAGCGCTGCTCAGGTGCATCCGGATTCGACTTCCGCGCGGAAAGACGCTGCGCAAGCCGACGTAAGTAGGACGACTCGGCGACTGAAGAGGGCGCTGTAAGCTGCATGCGCTCCGTCCTATGAACTTCAACCCCAGCATCCACAATGCCGTAAGCCGTTGCCTGGGCAGCGCCCCGGCGGGCGTTTTGCTTCGCTTCGGCGTTCGCCCTTGCGCTTCTCCCGGTGACGCCTTCGAGCCCACCCATTTCGTTTCCGGCGCGAACGCCCTCCGCTCTGACGGCACTCGCGTGAACCCTGGCCGTAACCCGGTTGCGACTCGCTCGGCGGCCAGGCTTGAGCTTTTCCTCGCGCCATGAATCGTCAGCGTTGAGAAACTCCAGTCCTTTCCAGGTTAACGAGCCAATGCTGCGGGCATCCTCTTCGACAAGGTTCAGCACAGACGTCGCACCATCAGACTTTTGCCAGAGCAGGATGAGTGGATGTCCGTCCAGGCGTTTCACTCGCACGGGTAAAGGTTCGCGCTTTCCAAGCTGCCGCACATGCTCATTGAAATGCTCAACGAGTTCATCGGAGCTGTACCGCATCGACATGAAGTTGACCAGACCTCGCTGACATATCCGGGGCTGCCACGGGACAAACCGCTCAAATACCTCCCGGGGTGTGAGCTGGCGACGGGCGTCGCCGCGGCGTTGCTCCTGGGTGTATTTGAAGATGGCCGCCGGGGTCACGCCAATGCGGGCCTCTCGCATCTCGTACGACCTCAAGCGCTTTTTGTTCGTGAACAGGTTGTAGTGCTGGATTGCCTTGAGCAGCAGGCGTTCAAACTGCTCCAAGGGGATAGGCGCATTCTTTGCCCTCTGTCGCCGTATCTCTTTGGATAGGTGGTCGGTCGCTCGGGTGTATGCGCTGTCTTCGCCGAGCATCATCCGAATCATCAAACTGTTGACGCCTTCTCCAACGCCCTTGAGGTCCCCGCGACCAGGCGGTGGCAGCATCCTCATGAGACCCATTTCGTCGCAAGCAGCTACGATGACTTGTTCTGAAGCGCCAGCTCCGTTGTCTACGAAAATCGCATCAACGTTGCCGTGAAGTAGCCCTTTGGTCGACGTTAGCCCGAGTTCCAGCGCACGCTCGGCCTTAGGCAGAAAGACGGATGCGATGCACCGGCGAAAAGCCTCCGCATTTTCCCCCCTGACGGCAAGCTCGTAACCGAGAATTGCCCCGGACGGGCGTGAGACGGCGAACATCACCGTCATGTGGACACTTTCAATCCGGCCGCCAACTCGAGCAGCTACGCCAATCTTCGCCACGAAGCCGTCGACATCGAGAATCTCGATGAGTCCTTGTGTGAGGTGGCTGGCCTGACCGGCGCGGGCGTCGTTGTACTGCGCTGATAGCCGTTTTCCGTTCCGCAGGCGCTTGAGGTCAAGGTTGGGGATGAGCCGCTTCGTCGCGTGATAACGGAACGACCGAAGACTAGGAATGAGGCGCTTCGGCCATTTCGGATAGTCCACGAGAACCATGCCATCATAGGCCTCACGTATGGTGCAACGTAGCCGCACCCAACGTTGTTCCAACGTGCGAATAAACTTGATTTCGTCGCTCGGCCTGACGGGATGACGTCGTGCACGACTGTCTGTACCAAGCGCCTTGTTCCTCGATGCAACGCGGGCTTCACTCGCTGATTTTGGTCCCGGCTTTTTCCTGTTTATTCCCACCCGCGACATTTTAGGATGCCCCTGCCGGAACGTATGTTTCGCGAGCGCGTTCGGGTGGCCGCCGTTATGCACAAATTTGTGGAACAACTTTCTGACAGCGGTCTGGAATCCATGCGGTTGACCAAGTGCAGCGACTACGCGATTCAGTGCCGCTGAGCGAGCACTGTCGCTCGCGACCACCAGGTCGTTGAAAATGAAATCCGAAGGATTGCCTTTTCCGACAGGGTCCAGATACGCGAACGCCTGCACAATCCGCATGCGCTTATCCATCCCCTTCACGGCGCTCGGTCTCAGTCTGTCGCGCGTCACTTTCATCTCGACGGGCATGATAGTGTCGTCTACCAGATAAATGTCGTCGAGCGGCTTGTCTTTCGCGTTCTCATGCCACGTCTCCCATGAGCCGACATCCTTGGGGGTCCCAGAAGTGACTCGCAGTACGTGCAGGGATTTGTCGTATGGGTTCCAGGCAACGGACCGGTAGATTACGTTATCACCATCGCGCTCGCGCTTGAAAGGGGTGAACCGACCGAGCTGGTGGGGCCAGGTAACCGACTGAAATTCGAGCAGTTGTGCAAGCAGCTCAGGGCTCGGTACAGGCGGCTTGATGAAATCGGAAAAATTGGGTTGCATTGTTACCTCTATCAATTAGGTATGCAAATCGATTCCATTAACGTGTTTCTAGAATCGGAGGGCGCGCGAGGCCACATGGCCAGTGAGACCGTAGTCTCGGCGACTTATGGGGCTCCGTGATTGACGGGGTCTAACGGAGCAGGTGCAGTGGTAAGTCCACCCGTAGGTCCTTTGAATGGTCGACCGTCAAGAAGCCATACGAAACGGCGACGGCAAACAGCTGATGCGCGGCATCGTCGCTAATGCCGAGGCGTCTTGAGATGCGCCCGAGCACGGAGCCCATAGTGCCCCGCGCGCTGCTCCGAAGTAGCTTCTTCGCAAACCAATGGGCGTCGTCGTAGTTCAACACCACATCCTGGTCGCGCACGGTTCGATACATGCAGAAGTTATTCGCGAATTCGCGCTGGCTGACGGCATCTCCGCGCATCAACTCCCACGTCCAGCCACGAGGTGCAAGGGCGTTCTGCTCGCGACGCTCCCGGTCGAGGTCATTCTGGTCCGGCACGTAATCCGCTGGCTTGATGGAGATTCCGTGGTAATGCAAATCGAGGCTCCCTGGTATCACGTAGGTAACGATGACATCAATGGTCATCAGGTCTGTGCGCAGCAGGAGTTCACCCTTGCTTTGCGCGCGGTGTAGGGCCGCGACGTCGTAGATTCCATACTGGTCTCGCACATCAATGACGTAAGGATGGAATGCAAGGGAGAACAGGATGCGCTGCTCGTTTCCCGATAGCGCCTCGTAGCGTCGGCGGAATTTCATCCCGCGAAATGTCGAACGCGTACTCATCGATTGCCTGCGGGCCTTTAGCAGTGCTTCGTATGCAACTCCGTGCGGCCAGCCGTACTTGTCGATAGGTGGTAAGTGGATGTCCCTCGGCGTAACGAATGGCCGCGTGAGATTCGCCAGCTTGAACTCATCCAGAGTGCTCCCTTCTCTCATGGAATGACGTCGCGGAGCTACCGGCGGCCAGGTACGCAACAATTCAAGGCTTGTGCTAGGGCGACAGCCATATACCGAGCTGCGCGTGGAAGCATGGTCTACACCGGGTACGAAGACATTCATCGTGCGGCTCCTTGTCCGAGAAATTTTCGGACGGTCATGTCATCCATTTCGTCGATTTGTTCTTTGGTCAGTCGCGGCATCGTCAAGATGGTCGCGGAATTGGAGAGCATCAGCAGGCGGCGGCGTCTATACGCTGGCACATCCTCCTCACTCTCCGCGAGTGCCAGTTTTGCGAGCGGCAGTCGGTCACGGATTTGATACCACGCGATGTCCATGCGATGTCCGCGTATCAAGGCATGCCGTGTAACTCGCCTAGAGAAACCCTGTTCGAAGAGTCGCTTTGCCGTCGCACGTATGTGCTCGGCATATGACCGGTCCAACGCAGAGTCGTAAGCGCCGGCGCGCAACGGAGGTACGTCTTCGCCGGCTGCAATCAGCTTTGTGCGAGTGAGAAATTGAGCCGCGGTAGCAGGCAGACGACGCATCAGTCGCGAAAAGGTATCGTCGGGATGCTTCCTTCGAACGTCCCGATACATCCGTGCATAGTGCTCGAACCACCGGTCGTGGTGTTTGTCCATCCATCGGGCGCGGTATGTCCTGAATCTCGAGTAATTGCTTCGAGCACTCGCGCTCGTAGTTTTCGTAGATGGTGCAGCCTGATGCTCCTCATAATTCATAGTCGAGCAGGCACCTTCAACTGCATCCCACGTTCCGTAGAGCGCAATCAGCAATGCGACGTTTTGCATCGGGTTCCGGTATACGCCCTTCCCACGCAGAATTGTCCCGACGTAACCGCGTCCGACCAGAAGCGATGTCCGAGAGATTAGTCGCGCGTGCGGGGTCTCTTTAAAATATTCTTCGGTGCGACGCCAGTTAACGCCACGGTCCTCCGTCAGTCCCAGCCGGCGGGCGCATTTTCCAACGAGGGTCGCAAAACCCACGTGGTTGAGTTGCGGCATGTAGTCAGGTTGAAGCAGTCGCGACGCGGCGTTCGCCATCTCAATTTCCGATGCCGTTTGAGCGTCGGTCAACGTGGTCGCTCGGCGCTGAGGCCTGAGTCCACAGCCACAATGCCTGCCCGGGTGAGTTGTCCAATTCGGATAGGTCCTGAAGTCGCTACACGTCTCACACCGGACGTGCAACGGCAGGTGATGGCGACTACAGAAGAGAACGCCAGGCACCAGGTGGTCCCGTCTCCAATAAGGATTGCCGCACGGCGCGATATCATCCTTGATGCACATCGGACAGCAAGCAATGGCCGCGCGCGCCCAGCCAGAACGCGGCCCATTAAGCCCGACTACGGCCGGTAAGCCCAGTCTCGGCGCGTCAAGACAGTGGGCTTTGAGAGTGTCTTGGTCGTCGGGGGCCAGTGCGCGATTGAATAACGGCAAAAGCATGTTGCCACCGAGAACCTTATCGAGCGGTCCAACCAGGTTTCCAAACTGGTCGATAAGCTTCCGCATGCCGCTTGGGAACAACAGCCCACTTGGCGTCAAGTCAACGCAAGCGAAACTGCGAAGTCGCGCGAAGTAGAGGGGAAAATGCTCACCGTCGGCAATGGAGGTCATCACCATGGACGCGAGGGTTTCATTCGCTTGCATATCTGGCGGACTCCTCGCATTGATAGCGGACGACGGTCGAAATCCGCAATCTGGCTTCGCGCGCGAGCGACGCCGTATCAGTGGCCATTCCCTTCGTCGCAAGCACCGAAATGGCTTTTGCTAGTCGACGAGCGATGAAGACCTCACGACGTGCGGGCAACTGCGCAGCTTTTCCCGCGCCATCGAACGCTTCCGTTGCACGGTCGAACAGGTATTGATTCATTCCATAGGCGAGACGCATCTGGTACGCCGACGGAAGCGGCTCGCGGCCAATCGCGCGACGGTGAACGGAGCGCTCAGCTGAAACGATTGCGCGTGCGAACGACTCCGACGGAATTGCGTGGGTCTTTCGACCGCAGGGTTGCCGAGGGGCGACCTGATGGCTGACGAGCCAATCACGGTCATATCGATATAACCAGACCCAAAGAGCTGGCTGCCGACGCCGAATCTCATTGCGCCCCATGCCCGCGCACTGCATTTGATGTCGCAACCACGCAGTTCGTTTTGCGTCACGTACATCCATAGCAGGTTCTGCGTTGCTTATATTCGGGCTTGTTGCATGCAACCTGATAGGCAGCGTATCCAACTCCACGGACAGCCACTCAAGGAGTATCAAAAACACCGGATGGATAGCTCTGGCCTCGCGGTTCAACAGATAAGCGCTGGTCGCCGCAACATCCGTATTCGCCAACAATTCGTTGAGACGAATGTCTTCGAAGCCATCCGAAAACGCGCCGGCGAATGCGCTTCGAAGCGCATCCAGTCGACACCTTCCGGATTCGGAGAGGTACTGTTTCTCGCGTAGTCGCCGACGTACACTTTCCCGGGTGTACTCCGATGAACAACCCTGCGCCATGGCATGAGCCAACTGTGCGTAGCGAGTTGCATTGCGCGCCGCATTGACGCTGGCGTTGGACGCGAGCATCTCTTCGAGGGAACTGCAATCGTCGTCACTGACCAGCTTGCAGCCATGAGTCGGACAGCGACTAACGAAATCAATGCAGTGCATGCAATACGAAATCCGGCGCCCATGCATCTTGGTGGCCAGCATCGCGCATTCGGGACACTGCAGGCCGTGGCGATTTCCGCATTGGATGAAGGGCCGCAGCCGAGGACAGCAAGTTCGGGAATGCGAGCCATCCACCAACTGGGCGACCAGCTTCCGTTGCATTAGCGGATTCATGCCCCGGGAATACAAGGGGGCGAGCGAAAACTTTGACACGACTTCTTCGGGCGTGCCGTATGCTTGTTCCGTTGCGTCACAGAACGCCTTCGCCCGCGACGGCAGGGTCCCGACTAGTGGGGCGCAACGACGATAGCAACGCGCCGAAAGATGGCGAGCCGCTGCGGAGCCTGTCGCAAAAGCAGCAGCCTCGAGTAGACTCGTCGCTGTCTCACCGGCGGTAGCGGAGACATAGGTGCTAAGCATGGCTGGCCCCCGGCGTCGACACATCGGTGATTCGGAATGCTGGATTCGTTTCGTCCAGTCCAGGTACCGACTGCATCATCGGTTCGACAGGAAGCCAGTCACCGTGACGACGAATGCTGGCTGAAGTGAATGAGCCTCCTTCGCGCAGTTTCCTGATTGCACGCAGATGTGGCCATTCAAGAGCAAGGGCATTCTTTGCCAACTTCAGAAATTCGTCCTTGCCAGGTGGACTGAAATCCTCTTTCCGGCTAACACTCACGATATGAATGCACACCTTGACCGCAAGCTCACTGAGTCCGCAAGTCAGCCACCACATCGTTTCAGCGAACCATTCCGGTTCGCCAAAACCCATACAGCCCGTCAGATACGTCGTGTAGAGGTACTCGCATGTCAGGGACCACTGGGCGGAGTGCGGTTCTGCGGACGCAATGTTGTACCAGGTGTTCCCCGCGAGGAGCGCAGCAGCGGTGCTCTGCTCGGAGAGCGCCGCAGCCGCCCCGGGTGTTGCAAGGCAAACAATCGGAATACCGGTGTCTGCGGTGAAACGCCCCAAGATTGCCCACAAGCTTTTGGCCAGCTTCGTGCTTGCGTTGCGCGTATTGATTTGCTCCACAATCAGCACGCCGATATTTGCTGCAATGGCATAGGCCTGCAACGCCGGCCCGACCTCCTCTTCCCCGCGATGAAAAGGGCCGCGAAGACGCGCTGAATGGGTCATGTTCATGGCGTCGTCGAAGTAGCGGAGGAAGAGCTTTCCAAAGGAGCGCGGCGCGCCGTTTTCCGGGAACGGCACGGTCAGAGATGGCAGCCGTGTATATCGAATCATCCCACCTTGCGGGACCGTAATTTCAATTTGTTCGCATCGCGTACCAAACATGCGTTGGATAGCTTTTCGAAGCGCCTGCTGGCTCATCCCGGCTGGAATAACGACGACATGACCGCGCGGCCCAGCGTTGTCGATGGTAATTGGCGCACCCTCCAATGCATGGCCATGCCGGTCGGCCGAATGGTTTATGTACATGGCTGCGGAAACCGTCTTGCGTCTGAATTCTTCAGAGTTCAAGTTACGCTCTGTCGCGCTTTCGGTAGCCGAGGCAAAAAGTTCGACTGCGAGTCGCGCATGCTCGAACGTAGGAATCTGAAAATCGGTTACGCCGATACCGCGCTCTCCCAGCCGCTCCGAGGGAATGCACTCCATTGCGTCGTAACCGTCGTCTAGCGTAGTCACGTCCGTGGCAAACCGCGCGCACGGATTAGACTGGTCTGGGATGTCCGCGAGTCGAGCGCTATTCAGGACGCTCGTGTCATCGAAGGTCAGTTGCATGACGGCACCTGACCGGCTGGCGAGAATCGTGCGATGGCGCCAGGCATTCGCTGGCACTCGCAAGAACGAACCGCGACCCACCCGAAGCACGCACGCAACCGTAGAGAGAGTCGCTGCGCCGGATTTCGGTCGACAGTGAAGGTAGAGTGCGGCCCCAATGCTTCGGGTCGCGGGACTGCGGTGCCGCTGCTCTTGCAGCGGATGGAAAAGTCGCGCGCAAGAGTACGCGGCAACAAACAGGGTGTCGTCATAATTGCCTCTCAACGCCCGGCTATGGGCGTGACTTGACAAGGCGCACTCTGTCTGGCAATCTGACGCGCGTGTGTTAGCGTAGACGTGCCTTTCGGGGTGCACCACGTGTGAGACGGCGTTCAAGGGGCCAACCTTGAACGCCGTTTTATTTTTGGGGTCTGTATTCCGCTACCGGGTTCCTATCAAGGCGTCAATGCGCTCAAAATTGCTTGACATTGGTCTGAGTTGCAGGGCTTTGCATTTCTCGATATACTATTAACTATCCGAGGTGGATTTTCGATAGCTCGAGATTATGGCTGGGTGCGATAGTAGCCGAAGCACCCTATCTTTCGCAAGTCTGTCGTGCCCAGCGACATTGACCCTCGGCGCCGCACCGGATTCCCTACCGGCCTGCATCTCTCTTCTTTTTCTTGCCGGCAAAGTGTCGATGCCGCATTCATCCGAGGCCAACGACGCGAGAATTTCGCGGGCAGCCCGGCATTTAAGCTGTCGCAGCTCGTGCGCGGACTGTAGACGTTGCCGCTTCCCATCTAGATAATCTAAGTCGACAGGTGCGCGCAGCGCGCGCCTTCCTGGCGCGCTGTTATCGGAAACACTGTTCCAAAGGTGAACCGAGTTCAATACCGATACATTTGTATCTATAAAAATAGTCGATTCCACAAAGATGACAAGGACTCTTGTGAGCGAGGAAGATGCGGTATGGGGAGGACTAGCCTCCCGCGTCATCCGGGTCGCGCTTGAGCGAAAAGGACTGACCTATGCCGGATTGGCCGAAGAGCTTACTGCCATAGGGGTCCGCGAAACAGAACGCGCACTTATCTCGCGCCTCGCTCGCGGTACGGTAAAGCTCACTCTTCTGCTACAAATCATTCATGTAACGGAAGCCCTTGCTCCACGCCTTTGGCTCGGACCGTTGGCTCTCCGCGGGACGTGGGAGGAGCGAGCGCAGGCAGTGATTATGGCGGAATTGGGGCAACGGCCATGGGTTACGCCGGACCGGCTCGTCGCCCTTCTCGGGGATATCGGAGTTGCCACAACCGAGCAGCTGCTCGCGTCCCAGTTCTCGACAGGGACGATTCCACTCTCGCTCTTTCTCCAGTGCGCGGTCGTGCTGGGAAGTTGCAGCCTACACAGCTACATCGACTTCGCAGACCTCGCTGCCGCAGTTGATATGGGTGGCCGCCCGCAAAAGCGCGAATAGCTGAGTCCTTGCGTTCTTCAATCGGTGCACTAGACTGAACGCATCGATACATTTGTTCCGATTCGTTGAACGCAATCTTGGTGTCGGCAAGACTCGTCCGCTCGCCAGAACCACGCAATCTTGGGACGTCGCGTTACTGCCACGGCATCTAGCGTTTGGCACCAAGACCTGCGTCTGCGCGTACGGTTTTTTTGCTACATACCGCCTGGGTAGTACGGGCGGCACGCGCATGGATGCCGGCAACGCAGGGATGCAAGTCGTTCTAACCGGAGATGTATGCGCGCTCGCCAGAGCGTAATCGGCTTCATGGATGTTGTCCGTAATTCGACACGGCGGCATGTCCGGAACGATATGAATCTCCCACCAGCAGGAGGCCGCAATGCCCATCTGGAAAGTACGTTCCTCCACCGAACTGCCGAGGATTCCGCTATCTCGATGGGCCATATTCGAGACGCTGGATGGGAGCCGGCACTTTGTCGGTGTGGACATGTTGGATTCGTCGGGGCGTGTCAGTTCCGCGATAGTGCGGTTCGACCCGGCGACTATGCAGGGTACAACCCGGAGTGGACGCATCTATGAGTTGGTCGGCAAGAACGGTTCGTCATTGAATGCCGAGTACGTCTGGAAGAGATGGTGCGAACTGAACGAAGTCACGTCATACACCGACGTCACCGAACGTTTACTTGACGGTGCTGATGATGACGACCCCACGTGAGCGCACGAAAGCCGTTATCGACACGCGAGAGTTCTTGATGATGCTCGCTTCTGCCGATGAGGTAACCGTCCGAGGTCTCGTTCAAACGATGGCGATGCGCCTGCTCAGGCACTATCCGCTCGACATCGACCTCGAAGTTTCGGCCGCAGCATTGCCGGGTGTCTGGGCCATTCCCGAACGCTAAAGACGCATCGGGACGGTGGTCTCGACACGAAGCTGCTGGCGGTATTGCTTCGTTAAGCCGGGCGATTTATCGAAGAGATTCCGCTGCGATAGTGGACCGCGGTCGTTCTCGAGCACTTGTGCTAGGCAGCGCATGGGCGCATTGATGGTCTGCACGACCTTGAAAACGCCGAGACCAGGCAGCGCGGCCACCCGCCGGTGCTTTTCCCGGTAGACAGCCTCTTTCGAACCCGCGAGCATCCCGTCAAGGGCTCTGCATTAGGGCCGTTGGCCGTCGGGTTCCGGCGAAACGAGGTCTCGCATGAAATACCCTTCGCAAGAAGTACGGATGCCACGCGAACAGGCAACGAAGTTGCTTGAGCGCATATGCGCGCGATTGGATGCCCGCTCGGTGGTCGAGCTAGATAGGCCCGCCATTCCTGGCCTGGACGCGCCCGGGCTGACCACGGCAACACGCCTCTGGGTCGTCGGCTCGTATGCGCGGGGGGCGCTGACGTGTGGAGACATCGACCTCGTCATGGAGGTTGACAAACCTTTTGTCTCCGCGAGCCAGTTGAGCCGCATGCTGCTTGGCAGCCCGCGGCGTGTGAGCCTGTATACCGGTAATCCCGACAAGAACAGCTCGAATGGTGCGTTCCAGGAAGCTGTATTGGTCTGGGAATCCGGGAAAGATTGGCGAGCGGCGTTGGATGGCATTGAGCCAGACGAATCAGTCTCGCGGTTCGACCGGCCGACCGACTGCATCCCTTTTCGGCGCGAACAGATTAAGGGCGACCTGGACTGGGCCGAAGCGATGCTGGAACTGCACGAGCGGAATGTGCTGACTTGGCGTTTTGTTCCGCTTGAGGAAGTATCGGACCTCCTTGGAAACGAGCCACAATCGGAAGACGAGCGGGAGTTTTTCCGTCTGGCTCAGGGCAGCAGCGTCGGCGCCGACACAAAAAAGCTCCTGCCTTATGTGCTGGCCTATGTCCGCCGGTTTGGACCGGCTGACCGTCCGTGGTCGATGGAGACCGCTACCCGGTTGGCGCATGGCGGCACGCACTTTTTCCTGGCGGTGCCGCCGGCACCCGATGAGTTGATGGACCTGGGTTGTAGCCAAGTCGTGGTGACAGCCCATTTGAACACGCGCGGGCCCAATGGGTTCTGGGTCATTGAGCGTGGGCCAAGCCATCCGTATATGACCGCATTCGAGGGATGTGAAGCGTGGGTCATCGCCGACGCTCACGGTGCACCCGCCGTTATGCGTGCAACGTCAGGTCTTGGCGCTGCGCGACCCGTGGCCTCTGTTGATGTATTTCTCTGCCAGGCTGACGCAGAGCAATTCGTCGAGGTCTGGAACGAGGATGACCCGCCCGAGCCGGGCGAAGCGCGCGATGTGAAGTACATCAGAGGCACGGCGTGGCTAGAGGTACTCACCCGCTGCGACGTGCTGGCGGGCGGGCTTCCTGAAACTGTGTTCTCCACCGGCGGCTGGAATCGGGCGTGCAGGGCTGGCTTTGAACCGGATAGCCTGACCCGGTGCACGGCGGAGGAACTGGCTGCAGTGTTACGACGGTCTGCCGAAACCGGCTGAGCGCGCCCCGCGGGGTAAGCGCGTTGTGCGATTATCGCGTTGATGCTTCGACAACAAGCGCCAGGTCGCACAATGGAGCGTCACGGCGCGGCTGTCCGGCCAAACTCTGGAGTGTTTAGATGGGTACCCTGCCGCCCACGCTGCTTGAAAATCTGCGTCCACGCGTACTTGCCGTGCGCAAGCTTCGGGACGAAGGCTGGGCGATTGACGAGCTACTGGCCGACATCAAACAGCGAGTCGACCTACTGGAGAAGATTGGGCACCAGGAGGAGCGCGCGAAGTTTTACCGGCTGTCGGCCAGACTCGAATCGGCGCTCGCACGGCTCTCGGCATTGCGCGAGCAACTGCGACAACGGCAGCAAGAACTCGCGACAGCGGTAGTCCGCCTCGAAAGCGAACTGGCGAATGAAGCAGAGGCCTACCTGAGCGCGACACACAATATTCGCTTGGGCGAGGTGCGTACCCTGTCCACGGGTGAACGGGTCCGCCTCGAGCATGTAGAGTTTGATGAGGGCTATGAGCCTCCAAAGGCTTTCCTAGTGGGCCACCGACTGCGAAAAAATGGCGAGCCGGGCGCGAAACAGCGGCTGCCTTCGCTCGTATACGATGTTCGCGAGACCAAGGAGACACAGCGATGACGGAAGCAATTCGGCCAGACGCCGCGCCCATCTTTCGAAGTGCTGTCGTGGCGGATGTCTGTCGCGCCCTTCTAACGGACGCGCGTCAACAGCGAGAGCTGGATGGCTTGGCTTGGACGCTGGAGAGCTTGGTCGACGAAGGATGGCAGGCGCTCTCGTCCAGCGAAAATGCAGAGCCGCTGCAAGCGTATGCGCCCGAGTTGCACGAGGTGGACCAACTCCTCGCGGCGGTCGCTGAAAGCACGCACCGTGCGGCTGCGGTGCTAAAGGAGCAAGTGGATGCAGCCCTGTGGAATGTCCTGGCCGAGGAAACGGGTCTCAAGGCCGGGGATGTGTTCGAGCAAACTTACGAACGAACCGGCTATGTCGCGCGCGTGCATCTGGACGAAATCGCGCTACTGGAGCCCGACAAGAAGATGAGGGGCGTCAGGGAGGTGACTGAGCTGATGCTCCGCGGGCAGCGCGTGAATGCGAAGGGCCAATTGCTGAAACGAACCGAGGCCGTCTTCATCGACAATTTCGATGCTATCGCAGACCTGCCGTGCGTCAGGCGACCCGCCGTCTAGACGTGTCGCCAACCACATAAACCTACCTTAGGATATTGAGTTGTCGTCGGTGTCACCAGAATCGAGTCGAGGATTGACGTCCTGCTTCTCGGGGCAGTGGCAGCGCTGCGTCCAGGGAAGGAAGGTTGGAAACGTACGTGCAGCGCCGGCTTCGATGCCAACAATCTGACTCGTTGCACACTCGCGGAACTGGCCGCGTTCTTTCGCCGGCCCACTGAATCCGAATGAGCGACCTCGCTAGGAGAGCGGGGCGCGGCTTGCCGCGGTGATGATTCGAGAGAATGTTCCTTTACGAGAATGCTGCCCTCACGCATGCGGCTGCCAATGTGTTGGCGTGCACGACAAAGTCCGCATCAGCTGGATAGCCTGCCGCGAACACATGCCAGTTGTTTCCTCTGCGGTCTCGAAACACATACAGCATGCCCGACCCGTGCCATAGGGTATCGGTAGAATCGAGCCCGACGACCCATAAATTCTGGCCTTCCAGAACCAGCAACTTCGGCACACTGGTGAGCTTATATCCTCCCAGTTGCCGCACGAATTCGGTGCCAAACACGTCCGGAGCCAGCGATGAGGCTGTTGCACCGAAGAGCGCAATTTCGCTGCGTCCCTCATAAGTAAGGTACATCGAATCAGGTACGGGTGGCTCTGGCGGAGTCGCCAGGTGCCAGTGTTTGTCCAGATATAACGTGGTGCCCTCCGGCACATCACCGCCGCCACGGGCTACCACGCTTGACGACTGGCTGGCCGATACGTTCGCGATTGAATCAGGTTGTTTACTTGGAGGCTGAAGTTTGCCCGCCGGTGCGTACTGCGTCTCATCTAGCGTAGATTGAGTTTGAGCGGCAGCGGGCTGTTCGCGCTTCTGTTGTTGCTCGGCCGCATAAAATATCAATCCCAGCAACGGCGCCAGGACAATCATGACGCGCGCCGTCCATTTCCAGAACGGGTGACTGACGTTCGGGGCACATCGCCATGCGGCAAAGCTCCAGACGCACACGTAGCCGAGGGGTAGCGCTAGCAATGCGAGCAACGCGTGGTCTTCGCCCGCGGGGGCATTCTGGATGGCCCGGTCGGCCGCATCCGCGCAGCTCTTGAGAAAAACGTTGGGCAACGCTCCCCAAAGCCACCATACTTTCCATAGCCGTTCCTGGCCGGCTAACGCGCGCCTTATCGCATCCATTCCGTTCCCCCCGAAACTCATCTTGCTTCTAGTTGGCCTGACGCTTGACGCCGTGTTGCCGTATCAAGAGAAAGGCCTTCGCCTCGTCCGCTGGGAGATGTTCAGCGAGAACTGGCCCATCGACGACCTCACCCGCGCGGTCGGAGCCTGCGGCGAGCGCCGCTGCAGCATCTCCCGGCGGGAGCTACGCGTGTGCACCGTGAGTCTGAAGGCGGTGGGCATCGTCATCGCGGGCGGCTGAGCGCTTACTGCGCCGGTGCGAACTCTCCGGTTTGCGTGTTGATATATCCGCCACCCACCGATTGGTAGAAGGTACCGGTCTGCGGATTAGTGACGCCGCCGGCGGCCGGCGGGAAGTATTGACCCGTCGTCACGTCAATGGCCCCTTGCGGAATGGGCGGTAGCGCTGAGGGACTGACGTAGGTGTCGACCGGCTCCTGGCCGGACCACTGCGCATGGGCTAAGGTGCTGCCACACATCAGCAGCAGGATGACCGCCATCGTTTTTTTCATGTTCGTCCCCGTATCCCCGTAACGGATGAAACGAACGTAGCACGAAGTCAAACTGAAGCAGTATGCGGTATCGCGCTATTCGGGTTCCGCCGGAGAGAGTCCGGAGACCCACGTCGGCGGGCATTCGCTCAGGTGCGCACACTGGATTGTCAGTGGTGCAGATGTTCGGTGGGCCCGAGGTCCGGAAGGGCAAGATGCCTGAGACGACTCGCCCGTAGTAGGCCGTCGGCGCTCAGAGCGGCGAGCCCCAGCGATACCGGTGAGGCGCTGTCGCTTCACCGGAAGTGCATCGAAGGTTCGCGCGGCCACTTTTCTCGAAAGGGGCATGATGAATTTGGCCAGTATCGAAGCGATTGGCTGCGCGATGCGGGTTGCCCCTCGCTTGCTCCGCCGGTTTGTTGTTCCACATACTGACGCGGCACGTTCGATGAGAATGCTGCGCACACAAAATCCAGACCAGTCTGTCCGAGGCCAACCGGGCGGTATTGCCACGCACACGGGGTAGTACATGCACACCATTCGTTTTCGACCATCCATTCTCAGTGGTCTTCTCGCCGCGCTCGCGATGAGCGCGCCCCTAGTGCCACCCGCTGCGGCGGGTGCAGCAACCGCCGAAACGTCCGTCTACGGTGTCAGACTTTTCAAGCCCTTTACCGCGATGCCGGAGTGTCCTGAATGGCCGCAAACAGCCCCAGGCATGCCAAAAATGTACGCGTCCGCAGCCGACACCCCGCAACCGTGCTTCCAACACACGGACGACAGCCAGATGGGCCAGGCCCCGGCCGGCACGGAAATGCTCTATATCGAGTTTCCACTGGCCAAGCGCCCCGAGATGTACAACGGGCTGCGCATCAGCCTTATCCATGGTGTTGTGAACGGCATCTATCTGGTGACTTTGGGGATTGAAACTCAGGCACATGACTACGCGTTGCTGGAGGGCAAGTTCGGCCCGCCCGTGGAAAAGCGGACCGTTACCGTACAAAACAAGATGGGCGCCAGCTTTCAGGTCATTGAGGCAACCTGGCAAAGACCTGAGGGAGTGTCGCTGTCTTTCCGAGGCGCAGGAAATTCGCTCGATGCAGGCGAACTCAACGTGACGACGCCACAGGAGCGCGCACGGAAACAGGCTGCGCTGCACAAGCAGCAGGAAGGCGTGCCCAAACTGTGACATCGCGACTGCAGCGCTTGCCTGCGGAGGCAGATGTCGCAGCACGTCGAACCGGAGGGAGGCGGCGTGCAGGAAGAGCCGCATGGGGACGCTGGCGCCATGAATTAAAAGAGATAGCGCTAACCACAGTGGCAACCGGACGATGGCGTGCAATGATAGTAAGAATGGTCCGCTATCATTGACGCAGTTGCGTCCCACCGTTCCGGAGAACCAGTGCCTTCGCGTCTGTCCCGCTCAGCGAAAGCTGACCGTAATCGCTTCCTCGCGCTTTACGTCGTGATGACCATTGGCCTGCTTGCCTCGGCAGCCCTCTTTCTTTACGAGGCCCGCATTACTGTCGCGGATGAACTGCGTGACGAGGAAGCCTTCGCTGTGCTGGGCGCGGCGAACCGCGTGCTGCACTGCCTCGAGAATGCGGAAACTGGCCAGCGCGGATATCTGTTGACGGGCGATGAAAGCTATCTGGAACCTTACCGGCAGGCCGTCCGCGACCTGGACGATACCGTGCTGCGCTTGCATGAGGTGGTGGCCGACGATGCCGCGTCGACCGAGCGTGTCCGTCGTATCGAGCACGAAAAAACCAACAAGGTCACCGAGCTTGCCAGGACCATCGAACTCGCCCACAGCGGCAACCGGGACGCCGCCGTCGCGCTTGTGCGCACCGACGAGGGCAAGGCATATATGGATGCGCTGCGTCTGGACCTCGGTACGCTCCTGAATGACTGGCGGCAAAAGCGGAAAGATGCGGTGCAGGACGCGCATGAGCGACTGGTGTTCGGCACCGCAGCCCTTGCCGCGGTTGCGGTCCTGGTCTGCCTGCTGATGGTCTATACGGTGTTCGTTCAACGACGCGCCTTCGCGAAGGTCCACGCGTGGTCCGCCTCCCTTGACCGCGATGCCACGCACGATGCGCTCACCAGCTTGCCGAACCGCAGACGCCTGCTTTCAGCCATCGATGCCCTGAATGTCCGACCCGCTGCGGAGCCACGGCGACGCGTCGCATTGCTTTTCCTCGACGTCGACGGATTCAAGAGCGTCAACGACGCACTCGGCCACAGCACGGGTGACGCGCTGCTGCGCCGGATAGCTGAGTCATTGGGCGAAGTGACACGACAGAATGACGTGCTTGCGCGGGTCGGGGGAGACGAGTTCGTGCTGCTGGTTACGGACTGCGGTGACGACGGCCGGCTCCGGGAACTGGCCGAGCGCCTCATTTCACGCGTCCGCCTTGTCGGCGAGCACGAATATGGCGGACGCTTCCCGATTGGCGTCAGTATCGGTATCGCTACCTTCCCTGACCGGGTACGAACTGTTGAGGAACTGCTCGACGTGGCGGATGCGGCGATGTACGCCGCGAAGCGCAGCGGCCGCAGTACCTACAGCTTCGGCGCTTCGCCTGATGCTGACAGTTCGAATGTCATCAGGCTTACAAGATAGCCAGCCGGCTCGTTTCCAGGCAGAAGTTCTCCTGGTTTACACGCAGAAGTGGCATCGAGTTTCGCCAACGGGACCGCAGCGTTTGGGACGCGATGTCCCCGTGGCGCGCAACCGACGGCTTTCGTGTACTCCTCTGGTTGAGATTCTTGCCATATCGCCCGTAAGATTCGAGTGGAACCCCAGGCAGAACATCAGAATGAGCGTGAATTGTGGAACCCGTTGGAATTGAACCCGGTGTCTCGCCAGACGGACAGACATTGGTTTTCGTGCTCTCGTTGAGTGGCCGCGACATCGAATGTGTGGTCATGCGCGAGGCTCTCGAACAGCATTTCTGGGTGTCGCCCGGCGCGAGCGAAACGCGCATGCTGAAGGCGTTCGTGGATGGGCGCGCACGCATCGTTGCCGTGGCAGAGCGGAAGGCGCGTGCGCGGGCCGGTGAGCGCATCGTCCTAACGGTGGATGACTTCGGGGGGCGCGGATAGCGTACCGGGGACCGCTGACAGTCGGCGTGCGGCAGCAGTTGTGCAATCGCGGTTCAACCGGTGTTCGCGTGCCCTGAGTTACAGGAGTAGCACCCATTTTTCCCTTGTTGCGGTAGGAGAACTCTGTTGCACAATGGATGCGTTAAATGGATTGAAGTCCAGGTTGAAGGCGTGCTTCATAGTTGAATTTGACTATTCGCGTTCGTCAAAAAGTCGTAAATTATTTGCCAATATCAAGAGCGACCGGAAAGGCACTGCTTAAGGTCATAGTTCAAAAACGTTTCATTTGTGTAACGTTTTTGAACTCAACAAGGAGAAACCGTCCAACGAATTTTCTTCCATTACCGTATAAACCCACCCCAACAGAAATTGATTGGCCTGCTTCGCACCGCGCTAGAATGATGTAACCGTCGCGGCAGGGTAAATGATGTCTGTGTGCTGCGCGCGCAAGACGAAGAATGGCTGTTGCGAGGTGGGAGATGGGAAGCCTAGCAGCGTACAAGACTGCGATGGACGCGGTCCACCATATCCAGGACCTGACGCCGCCGTGGGATGACATTCTCACGGCGTCGCGCGCGGTCGTCGGCTCGGATGCGGCTTCGCTCATCATGTTCGGCGGTCAGAAGGACTTGTTGCTGATGCATCACCAGGGTTTTGACCAGGCGGCAGAGAAAGAATATTGCGAGCGCGCTTATCAGCACGACGCCATCGCGGAGGCGGCGTTGAACAGTCCGGCGGGCAAATGGTGGGATACTTTTGAACTGCAACGTATGGATGGTGCGGCGCGACATCCCTTTTACGCGGATTATATGCCCCGCCATCGTATGCGCCAGATAATGGCCTTTGTGATTCTTGGCGGCCCCGAGCGACGTGCAGCCATCAGTTTTCAGCGACAGACCGCGAAGGAACATGCGATTGACGACCTGACGCGTGGCCACGTGGCAACCTATTTGCGCACGCTCGCTCATGCCATCGCCGAGCGCGAGCGACGAGTCAAACTGCAGCTCGAAACGCTCGACACGACATTTCGTGGCTTGGGCGAAGCCACTTGCGTGGCCAGTCCCAACGGGCGGATTCAGCGTTGCTCCGATGCGGCCTACGAGATGCTCCGGGAAGCAAACATGCTCGGCGCAACTGACCGCGTGCTCACGCATTGCCGCCACGATGTCATTGCTGGACTACGGTCGGCGCTGACTGCAAGCCTCATTGAAAACAAGGCAACATCGTTTGCTGCACCGGCCTCGTGGGGCCATGGCATCCGCTTTGACATCATCCCAGCACCGCCCATCTACCGATTGTCGACGGAACACGCGTTGTTTGTCCGTATGCATAAGAACAGCGCGTTCGCGGTTCCAGAACTAGGAGAACTCGCCGCGTTCTTTGTGCTGACGCCGGCGGAGGCTCGCGTGCTTGCCGGCCTGATTGCGGGACATACACCACGCGAGATTGCAAATGCCGCTGGCCTTGCCGAAGCTACCGTGCGCAATCAGATTGCATCACTGATGCGCAAGATGTCCTGCACGCGGCAGTCGGAACTAGTGCGGTTAGGGTCCCTATTGTTGTAGGCCGTGTCGTATGAGCATTTGTGCTGCAATCGGAATGGCCCGGCGCATCTGAACATGTGGTCCCGCCCACGCTCTTCCGACACCTGCTTGCGCATCCCCATCAGCCCTTTGCTGGCCGCGGCATTGTCGTCCTCACTTACTCACAAAGCGCTTGATATTTCTGACAGTGCGAGAACGCGAAGAACTGGACGACGCATCGAGAGCTTGAAATCACCGAACTCGTCGCGGCCGGCCTCACGCACAAGGAGGCCGCTAAAACGCTGAAGATATCCCCCGCAACCGTGAACAACCACCTGCGCGCAATTCACGAGAGAGTAGGCAAACGAAATAATGCGGAGCTTGCGGCGCGGCTGCGGTTGGCGCGGTCTTGACTATTAGATAGCCACACTCCGGCTTCGCGAGGAGGCGCCTCTATACCTGTTTGAGAGGCGCCATTCAATATAATGCGAAGGCCTAACCAAACTGAAGATGCGCGGTCCTGGAGTCGACCGTTGTACCCGTCGAATCAGTGATGATGACGGTGACGGTGTCCTGTATACCCGCCGTTGCAGCTCCTGGAACGTTGAGTTGATACACAGAATCTGCCGCGATGGGAATTGTCGCACTGTCAGTGTAGCCGTCGGTGCCGGACACGCTGGCGATAGCGTTATATCCGGCCACTGATAGGCAATTGACCGAAAAGTTGGCAACGTAGCCTTGATTCGCCACCGGATTCGGTGGGGTCAGAGTGAGGCTCTGGATGCGGACTTGCGCGGAGGAAGTGGCAGTTGGAAAACTAAGGGAAATGGCGGCAACTTCGGCTCCCGGTTGATTCACCGTGATGGTCTTGCTTGCCGAGCCTTGCCCCTGTGAGACGTAGGTTGCGCTCACGTCAATCGGGAAGAACTTGTTCGCATCTTGCGTGCCTTGAAGAAGATGCACGAGGTCCGTGACGGCTGCAAAAACCTCCTTGCCATCTTCAAGCAACTTCGTGCCTGCCTTCACAGCGTTGATTGCGAACTGTACACGCTTTGTCGCGGCGATAATCGCGAGGCCTAATGCCAAGCTGGGAAGTTCTAAAAATTCGCAAATCGTCAAGACGGCATTAATCACGCTCTCTGGGTCGGATAAAAAACCTTTGATTTGAGACTCAATATGAGCCACTACGTCTGCTGCAACTACCTCAAGATTGGTCAATCCAAAAACAGAAATCGGTACATTAGCGACAAATCCTCCGTCGCTCGCGATATAGTAAAGAGGAACATCAACCGGGGGCGGCAGAAGTAGTTTTCCCGAGACGCTCTCTTTGGCCACTTCCACCGTTACTGCGAGCTTGGCTCGCACGGCGCCAGTCTTGACTTGACCGCAACCATCCATCACCTCGACGACGACTTTCTGAAATACCTCCGCCACCGCTTTAGAGGCAGCCGTGACTGCTAGCGCGGAGGCGCTTTGCGGCACTTGCGTCGATTCGAGGGTTTTAATGGAAAGTCGCCCGGCTCTCATTGCGGGACTGACCATGAGCGCTTTTGAAGCTGCGGTCAAGGCGGAGCCAGACGCAGGAGTCGCGGCCGACGCTGACGCGAGGGCCGACTTGGCTTCCGATAGCGTGCTAAAAAACGTCTCTTTGCTCTCGGAGGAAAAAAGCGAGAAAGCGTAATCGTTGCCTGTCGCGGTGGGCGTTAGTGCCAGTGTATCGCCATTATCAAAGTTAAGTTGAATGCCACCTGAGACCGTGTTCATCATGAAGGATATTGCCGCGTTGTTCGGACTGTTATATGTCGCTCCCGTAATATCGGTGATGTTTCCGTTGGAGTCTTGTGTGCCGTAGTAGTGCAGGCTATGGCCGTCATCGTGGTCGAGAAACAGAATCCGACCAGCCGGGTCTTGTGTAAATGCTGTTTCTGTTCCGGGGGAGGTGTTCGCGGAAGGAACGGGGGCCGTGCTTGCATCGCCGGAAACAGCGTCGGTTCCGCCTCCGCAGCTTGAGAGCGAGAGCATTGCACCCGGGGCCGCCAGTGCTGCAATCGCTAAGGTTAGGCGCCTGCGCTGGAGATTGAGATTATGATTCATTTGGATTCTCCCACTAATGATTCGCGGGCCACCCCGCGAAGTGTTACAGCGATGTCGAGTATCGAAGCCTCTTGCGAAGCGTCCGTAAAACGATAGACTCTAGATTCTTGTTGCGCGGCAATTGACGCTATGTTCAAGAATCGTGTGAGCAGTGCGGAATCGAGAACGCCAGTCGTGGCATGTTTTTCATATTTCAGCTGAATCATTCGAAGCCCTGGTTCATCAAAGGCAGTCTCCTTTGCGTTCGGGGAAATGGGGCGAAATTCTTGACTTCGTGTTGTTCATTTGAAAATTTATGTTGGAATCATTCTTGATGCCATAGTTAAAATTAACTAGGTTATCGTGACGACTTCTCATAACATGCACGACGAGCGTAACTCTAATGGCACACATTGCGTGCCAGCGGGTGAACTCGAAGTTGGGGGAACACAAATAGGTCGAACTCCAGGGCATGAAGTGTCCGAAATGCGCTGAACAATGGTGCCCACCGCGACGACCGTCTACGGCGTGAGGTTCCATCAGCACGTCCTTTTGCTACGGTCCTGGTTTCTCTTCGGCTGATTTTTGAGCGTGCCACAGTTCGTAATCAATTTTTACTATGTACTCAGAGCCTCGCCCGACCCACACTGGGTTCAAGCGTCCGGTATTGGCGATAGCCACGGGCCGATGACGCAAATCGCGCGAAGGAGGTCAACATGAAGCCAGAATGCTACCTGGATGAGGCACACGAGTATTTCACGGCAGGTAAAACAAATCCTGCGATGCACTCCCTCATTTCGGGTTTAGCCCATTCGCGCAACGAGATGTCTGGCGATGAGTGGAAAGGGTATGTTGCTGAGGTTCGAGAGCACCCTGCGCTGAAGACGACCCGTCTTTGCCCATTCACGAATCATGCTGCTTCGCGTCCGTTTGGTTATCCAGGGGACGCAGCGCTGATTGACCACATTTACGGTTACGCACGTCCAGTCCTATCCGATTTGCCGAAGTCCCTGTATGCCTACACAATAGGTGCATCGGCGCCACGGGCCGTGCGATACCGACGACATATGTTGGCGCACCTCGTCGACAAAGTGCTGCACGAACACGACATCGACGCCTGTATCCTCGCGCTCGCATGCGGTCACCTGCGGGAACTGGATGTCAGCCGACTGATTTCGCAAATTAGGCCTCGGCAATTCGTGGCGCTGGACCAGGACGCAACCAGTCTCGCCGAAGTTCAGCGATGCTTTGCGCCATTAGGCGTGTCGACTGAACGGCGTAATATCAAGGAAATTGTGGTCGGTGCTACAAACTACGAGGCGCTGGACCTCGCATACGCGGCAGGACTTTACGACTATCTGCCCACCGAAGCCGCGCGGCGGCTTACGTTGAACCTGTTCAACAGGCTCGCACCCGGGGGCATCCTATTGACGGCAAATTTTTTGCCGGCCATTGAATGTGTTGGGTACATGGAAGCTGCGATGGACTGGTGGCTGACTTATCGTGATGAGAAGGACATGCTCACGTTACTCGCCGGCATTCCGGAATCAGTTATTGACTCCGTCCAGCAATATCGCGACCCTGACAACAATATTACGTTTTTGGAAGTGCGGCGGCGCTGAATTGCGTTCGGCTAAGCAAACCGTAGCAATTCACTAAGCTGGGAGGCGGCGATTCGTGCCACAGGCGGGAGATTGACAGAGGCCGGAACTGAGTCCAAGCGATTGCCGGGGCAGCCGCCCCCCGGCAGTGGTTCTAATACCAGCATTAGACCTGTTCGGCAGCCATCGCAGCCACGGCACAATCGATATTGCCGCTATCGTCGCACCCGTGACGCACATTTTAGGAATCCAAATATGTATTGAGGTTGCCCCATGGTCTTGGCGCAGCCACATCAATAAGCCGGCGACGGCGCTCGTCGAAGTTGGGGCTCCGGTAGGTGTTCAAGAGTAATCCGGCACCTCGCAGGCGGCGTCAATGAGTGCCCACAGGTCTGAAAAGCTGGCATCCGCCTGTCTTGCGTGATGGGCCGCACCTCCAGTCGCGTCGGGTCTGGCAGGGCGAGTGCTAGGTGTGCAGCCAACCGAGCGAGCCCCTCCGCAACATCAAACTTCGGCGCCAGCAGCGTAACCGCCTCGATGCGGTAGATATTCGTCGGGCAACGTCCAGCGCAATACGAGCACCAAACGAGTGAGCCAGCAAGTTGACCGTGCCGCGGTCCGTCAATCGCTTGGCGAGCAGCACGGTCTTATCGAGCAGCCGCCTGGTAGCGCCTGGCGAACTGCACCTCGAAGTGCGGCCTCCCACCAGTAGACATCGAGGCGGTGACCATATAGTTTGGTTCGACAACCGCGGAGAGCCCCGGGCCGCCGGGCAGGAACAAGGTGTTCGGCTGATTCACGAGCGTCTCCGTTTTTTGCCTGTTGGCTCACATACACGGCCTCGTCCTATGCCTCGGCCTCAAATGAACGTTACGGCGACATCGGCACCCTTGAAGCATATTTTGGCGCCACTGTTGTGTGGCCGTCGTTGTCGCCGACAGCCAGAGCGACGGGCATCGTTGTCAGCCCGTTCGGCACACTATATCCGACGCCTAGCGCAAACAGCTGGTAGGTGTTCGCAGTCTTGGTGGGGCTAATCGACACGTAGAGAGTTCCGCCGTTGACGGTACCGTTGTAGACGTACGAGGTGGTCCGTGGTGGCATGTCTTGGACAAATGAGCCAGCCGGGATGCTCAGTGTGAGCGAGCCGAGGGTGAGCGTGACGGGTTGCCGAGGTGGATTGACACCAGTGCTGCCGGAGCCGAGGGTGAAGGTCTCTGTGGCAGAGAATGTGGCGAGCTTTGGCGCGAGATACACAGACGCTGAATATTTCGCAAACGGCACGTCGCTGGTAAACGTCAGATTGTCGATGGCGTAGGTACTGCCAATGCCACTAATATGGACTGTCGTAATCGGGCCGCCCGAAGATGTGACCGAGAGTAGCGTCTGATTAGAATCGGTCGCCAGTACGGCCTGTCCCACTTGTACGCCTGAAGCGTCGTATGCGTAAATGCTTGTCCCGCGAAGTCCTAAGGTATAAGCCGACACGGTTTGCACATTGCCAATGATGGCCGAATCCAATGAAAAGGTCATCAGCCCTTGGGGCGATACCGCGATGTTTGGTCGTGAAGTTGCCACATAACCGAGCGACGCCGCGTCACTAACATATACTCCTGTCGCTTGAACACCGACCGCTTGGTACTGGTTCGTGATAGCCGTGTTGGTCGGGATTGCTGTGCCGTCCGGCAGCGTATCGAAATTGAGGACCGTGGTCGTGGCTTGCGTGCTAGGTGACACAGCCAACCCCATCAACAGCCACGCTGCTGAGAATGCAAGAACGAATTTGCGCATGATGGACTCCGATTGGCAGCAAGGCTTCGATGGAGGGCGACCGTGAGTGATGTGAACAAAAGAGATGCATCGTGACCGGCTCCCCACAGAAATCAAAAGTAGGCAGAGGACAGGCGAAGCACCATAGTCAAAATTAACTATGGCGGACGCCCAACGGACGACCCACACTACAGGCATTGCGCAAGGGGACCTAAGAGGGCGGCACAGCGTTTGGGATGTCGCCGGCGCGGACAATGCTCGAGATGCGCATCGAGATTCACCTAGCCCACCGTAACTATCATCTGCTAAGGAGGCTGAGAATGTCTCAATTCACTATGCCGAAAGACGTCGTTGCGTTGCCGGGCACCCAGCAAGAAGCAATTCGCCAAGTTTTGGTAAAAACTGGCTTGTTGACAGAAGCTGGTGAACCCACGAATTACACACGGGATGACATACCGGAGCAATACGCAGCTGGTCTTAAAGCTTCTTTGCAAGCTATAGGGGTAGACCAGAACCTCGAACTATTTGGGTTCGGCCTGGGATGCGCTGTCGCAAGAGTTGCCGAGGCAGCAGCCGTGGCCGCTTGTGTATCTGTCCCTGGAGGCCAAATTGCTGTCGCGGCATGTATTGCGGCTGCACATGAAGCTGCTAACGCTGCATGCAACTAGAGGTTGCTCACCTATGACCCGGCCATGATGCACATTCTGACCGGGTCTTTTCTGTCCGAGAAACTCGCCGTGTAACTAAGCATCCTGAGCACAATGGCTTTCCATTAGTAGCCCGAGCAACATCGTGTAGCGCGCGAACGACGAGCGCCTGCTCGTTGCGGCGATTGCCGGCACGTTGGCGACCATTGGGGTCGGCGTGACCTGTCCCCGGCAATGAAATAGCGATTCACCGAAAAGCATTGAGTCCTGTGATGCGTTCCCCCGAAGTCGGTTTCGTCAGTCTCTTCTCTGTCGCCGCCGATAATCGAAATCGAATTGTAAGATTTGGGTGGGCGCTGTAAAGGCGCGTCGGCGCAACCGGCGCGCCGAGCCAATCAGCGTTCGAGTTATGCATTACTCTGAGACCTTGAGCAGAGTTAGCATCATCGTCATGCCACTTTGGAAAGCGCTGCTGCCTGCTAGCCGCGCAATGGTATTTTGCGGGCGATAACCTTACGGCGAGGTGGGCACGCGCGGCACGAAGTTTGGCGTCACGTTCGTCTGTCCGTCGTTGTCGCCGATGCTCAAGGCAACCGGTATCGTTGTAAGTCCGGCAGGGAACGTATAACCGGCGCCCAGCGCAAACAACTGGTAAGTGTTCGCCGTCTTAGTTGGCGTAATCGAGACGTAGAGTGTCCCGCCGTTAACCGCGCCTTGATAAACGTAGGAATTGCTCCGGGGTGGCATGTCCTTGGCGAACGCCCCCGCCGGGATGTTCAGCGTCAGTGAGCCGAATGTCGACTGGCAAGATGGTCAGCCGCTCAAGTTACTGTCGGATTTGCCGATACGCCAGAATGGAATGCTGCCGAGTTGGGTAGCTTACTCGTGTCTGATGCATTGCCGTGCGCTGCCAGGACTCAATTGGGAGTATCGACCGAATGGGCGATTCGGAATCTGAAGCCGGCTCATGCGCCATACCTGATGTTCCGTAGAGCCAACGAGCTTCGCAAGGCCTCTTCGTTCTCTCGCTGCGAAGTCTCGGATGGCGAAACGCCTTGACCTTGAGCACGCTCATAGGAGTTGTACGCAACCTGCCATGGTGCCGCCTTGCCTACACACGGTATCAAATCTGTACTTTCAGCCGTAGCTGGTGCCTGATTTCACCCGCCAAATACTCATCCGCGCCGCGGCAGCAGCTCACACACCTTGAAGCGCCGAACTGAGCATTCGATATTTGCGAAGCACCTCAGGGACGAGGTTGTTCTCCGTGACCGCGTCTTTCGCCACCCGGCGGACGTGCGCATTCTGGCGACCGCTCGACAGTTCGGGGAATTTCTCACGCATTGCAGCCCGCACACGCTCCGCCTTGTCGGGATTGAGGGATGACTCTCGATAGACGACGGTCACCCTGTACAGGTTCTCATCGGCGGCAAGTTCCCGTTCGTCGTCCATCATGAGCTCGGGCGGGATGTATCGCACTCGCAGGTAGAACGGCCACCAGAGGACGTCATTCTCGTCGGGGTGCATGTACGAGTTCCACGCCTTGTCGAACATCTGAATCCAGGCGTCGCCTTCCTCATATTCGAACTTTACCGATGGAAGCGCTTCAGCCAAATCCGACCGAAGGAAGGCGAGGTTCTTGAGATGCGTGAGGCGGGTGACCAGCTCCGGATAATGCTGAGTGAATAGCCAGATATCGCTTGAAGGGTCACCGAGCGTGACCCCCTGGCTCTTGCTCAGCTTCGTCGCACGGGCCTCGGCAAGCGGGGGCAGCAACGACCGGTAGTGTCGCGTCAACCGGGCAAGAATCGTGTCGACGTCCTTCTCTGCCTGTGACTCATAGTCCGACTGGCGTTGACAGTACGAAATCAGCAGGCTCGCGGTCTGGTTTCCGCGGCGCATCTGCGACTCAGCGCGGCTCGCGCCAGCCTCCAGCCAAGTGTAATCGAGGTAAACCCAGTATTTCTTCATCTCGTTCAGCCTCAACTGCCTCGAGCGCCCGCGGTCTAGCGCGATGAGGGCGACACTGAAATTCTTGAAACCCGGGTGGCTCGTGACGAGCTGCTGCACAGACCGGCGATACCGCCTGAGCTGCTCGTTCCCGTGCTGGGCCTTGTATTTGTTCTCGACGACAATGACGAACCGGTTCACCGGGTCCACAATGAAGAAGTCAAGATGGTTTCCGTCGGTGATGCGGTATTCGCGGAGCAGCAGAATCGAATGGAAGCCCGTCATGCTAATGCGCGCCGGCGTCCAGTGCGAAAAATATTCCGTGTTCGGACCATCCTCTGCGTAACAGTTAGCCCACGCCGCCGTCAGGAAGTCCTTGAACAGGGCGTCGCCCTGACCGTGGCCCTCACGCGGATTCAGCAGCCATTGCAACATCTGCGAATGCTGCGTCTCCTGCGGTTCGATGATGTCGAAGATGTCATTGGCCCGCTTGAGCGCCTCGATTGCGAGGCTGAGGTCTGGGTCGCTGACGAACTGCTGGAAAAGGTCAACATCGTATGTCGCTACCGGCGTCGGTCTTCTTCTTGTGGCCATATATCCCCCCGTTCGGTCGAAAGATTATGCCCTATGGGGCGCTCGCAGTGGCGTTAGACCAGGTGCGGGCCGACGCGCAGCTTCAGACTACGGATTCTCGTAGGCAATCGGCCAGCGTCTGAGCAGCGACTGCGCGAAAAGCGCACCCGACTGCTCCTTGCTCAATGGTCTCTGGGCGGTATCCCTGACTTGCCCCCCGGTTAGTTCGCGACCGAGGTTTTGAAAAAGCAGTCTATTCAGACTAGAACAGCCTCTGGCGTAACAATATCGACGCACCGGAGAGGTCGGTCCCACGCCAGCAGGCAGTCAAACAGCTCGCCACAACATCACGCCACGCTGTTGGCCAGCTTGGGGCGAAGCGCATTGACGAGCAGATTGGCTGTCTTTAGGAGCCAGGCCAGTTGCTCGGACTCCACGTCGAGACCTTCGCGAGGCTTGTGGTTGACGACCATCATGCCCACAACTTGGTAATTGTCGCCTGTCGAATCTCAAATCTCAAACCGGACGGCCTGCTCTATTTCGCTCTCCAGGGCGACTTGGTCCTCAAGCAGCATCTGCAGGACATTTCGTCCCTCGGGCCCCTTGAACTTCATCGTGAAGCCCGCCACGTTGTCGACCGTCCGGTAGGCCACAAGTCCGCCGACCGGGCCCGGCAGGTCCATTCTCACCCAGTTGTTACCCCCGTGACGTGGCGGCGACTGGTCGGGGTGGTCGAAGCGAATGTCCGAAATGAATCGCGACCAGAACTCCCGGTTATATGCCTTCGAGGTACTCTCTCCCGCGGATACAGATTCGACGCTTTCTTTTGCAATAGCAGTGATGTCTGCACTCGATGGGGTTGTCGCCTGAGGGGAACTTGCCGTGCCGGCGCCAACGTATACTTCGCGCCGCACCACTTCGGCCTGTACCGGAACATTGGGCACGAAAAGCGTACGCCCGCGGGAATCCCTGAAGAGCCTGACTTCGAGGAGGGCCAGCCTCGCAAGCAAACCACCCTGGTTCGCCAGCAGATGCCGCAGGACATGCAGGTCGCTTCGAATACCGTCACCAGCGATAGCAAGCAAAAAATCGCCGCGTCGAAGCGACTCGTTCACGGAGTCGACGAAACTCCCTTCCTCAATTTCCGGAAAGGCCGCACTGACCGCCTTGAATATCGGGTTTTCTCCCGTCAGGCTCCGTGCATGTTTGAGTTTCGCTTCGAGGTCCGAGTACGTCAGGGCTGTCATGAGCGACGCGTACTCGAAGAGCTGCGCGATGACTTCCCGACGTGCCCCAGGATTTCGCCAGAGCTTGCACTCAATCAGAACAAGGCGGCCAGTCGGTGACACACCGAGCAGGTCAAGGAAAACGTTGGATGCACCATACCGGAGCGGATACTCGCGGCATAGGGGAACGAACGCCTCGCCCTGGCCGAACATTTCGACCATCGGAATCAGAGATGAATGCTGGAACAGCCTTTCCTGCAGCCAGCTCTCGCTCTGACCACCGGAGAGGGAAACGCGTTGAAATCCCACGAGGCCTTCGTTGGTTCCGGGCTCTTCAGGATAAACGGCCATACTATGGTGTCCTGAGTAAATGCGTCACAAGAACGCAAAAACGACGAGTGCAGACACGCTTGACCCACATGGCGTCTACGAACGTGAATGACCCGCAGCGGCGCTTTCACAACGGGAGTGGTCGTCTTGCAAAAGCAAGCACCGCCCTCAAAGCCAATGCGTACGTCAAACGGCCACAAACATGGACAGCCGCTCCTGGATAACGGCGCTCCAAGGCTTCCAACTGAAAGGACGGCTTGGATGCAGGACAAACAGCAGTTTGATTTCCCCCGCAGGGGTCGTAAGCAACCCGGCGCGCGGGTAACATCTATTGATACTCTGCGGAACCTTGTCGATTCGGCATGGGAACTGCCGCTCGGCTGCAACATCTTTCAGTGCATCGACGGACCCGACACCGTAGACCAGTATTTGCTTGACGGCCAGCGGGTCAAGCAAATCGAGCACCTGTTGCCACCCGGCGCGAAACTGGCGCTGCGACGGGCGGTGCTTCAGCGACCGCAGTGGGTCGAGAACGAGGTTGTGATACACCACCGACGACCAGAACGCGAGCTTGTGTTCATTCGTCGGTTTCGCGGCAGACAGCACAGCCCGCTCGATATTGCGCACGTACCGGGAGTTTCGCTTGAACTTCAGGGCATGATTGAAGTGCGTCACGCGAAGCGCATCGGGCTTCGAATACCGTGCCCGGAAGATTTCTTGTTCCCGAGGCGTCTTCGTCCATTCGTAGATGCTTTCCCCGAGGACAAGGGTGCGAACCGGCGAACTTGCATACTGGCTACCGACCCACGGCCACCACCGCAGCGCTGGGCGCGTCTGGAAGTCCGGGTCAAAGGAGAGGTCGAGATTGGTCATGGATGGTGTAAACCAGCGTTCGATATGCCGAGGGATTGTCGAGATTCTATGATGGCGGAACCCGACCTATCCCCCGCGACAGAGCCCCACAGGGCGGGCTACATCGCATCCCACACGTTGACGTCGTTTCCCAAGGCGCGTAAAGCCTTACTCGTCCGGCCGTTCCGCGGTGGGAATCTGTCGGGTAGTCCCCACCCAACTATCTCACCGAGTGTACTCAATCCCACACCGGCAATCTTCCACTTTGGGTCGTGGGCAGCCTCCCAAATACGTGACGCAATATCCGCATCTCCTCCGTGGCCGTAGAGGACAAAATAGATTGTCTCGAGGATTGATTTATCTTCTTGCGACCGCCTGTCATACTGCGTCCGGGCAAACGCTTCAGCTTTCAACTCATAGTCCTTTACTTCCGGACCCAAGCCGATACTGATGGGGGGCTGCCTGAAGGCGTAGTCACGCATCGCATAGATAGACGAACCGACTTCAGCGAAGGCCTCCCTGTCCAGATTGAGAATTTCTTCCTTGGACAGATGCGACTGCACACGTGGAGCTCGCTCCAGCGCGGCTAGTTCCGCTTCATGCTCATAAGCACCCGACTTCCACCATTTTAGCTCCTTCGCGAGTGCGGCCTCCCTCTGGGAGCGATTTTCGGTGAAGAGCTGGTTATAGGGATATGAGTTTCCTTGTTTGACCTTTTGATAGTAGAAGGCGTGTAGAAACTGGTCTGCATGTAAGCCCTTTGGAGTACCGGGCGGAACCCAAGACGGGCAATGTTGCGTAGCGCTAACACGGTCGGCTATGTCGTGCATTGTCTTCAAGGTCGCATTCCACTCGCGCAGAAAATCAGCACGGCGCTTGTCCATCGTCGTCGACGTCGAAACGTAGGTCAGTCCCGGATTGGGGCCAATCTTGCGCTTAGAATCGAATGACTTGCGGGCCACAGAGATAGCAGCGAGTGCCTTGGAGTAATCGTTGCGTAGCTCACAAATGTGCTGGTAGAGCGGCTCATTTAGCTCTGTTGCAGCAGAATCCAGCGCGGCAAAAAAATTAAATAGTTCGGGCTCCATCATGTACGCGTCCAAATCACTCTGTTCGACGTATACGCCGGCTTCGATATTGGAATGCCACGCCCTGCCGGTTAGATTCGCAGAGCCGATATAGACACCAACGCCCTCCCACCATATGACTTTCGAGTGCAGGATGTCAGGAACAAGTTTGCAAATGAAATCCGGCGATTTCTGCACCAAAAACCAACGAAGAACTTCCGTATGCACCGGAACACTGTAGTCGTAGCGCCCATAAAATGTCAGTGGCTTGCCAGCCTTCTTACACACATCGAACAGGTCCATCTTGCTGTCATCGGCATAGGCAACCGCGGCGCGCACCTGAATTGCCGACTCAGTGGCTTCATGAAGTATGTCGTCCAGCAGGACTCTATTTAACGGCCCAGCCACAAATCTCATTGGTCACCTCGCGTTGTCTGTCGTTACATATAACAAGGTCGCGTCAGCCTTAAGCGTGCGCACACCCGTAGACCAAAACGTCCTTACCACTCATAGTCCCAGTTAAATAGTCATCTAGCGTCCTCCGACGCTTTTGCTCTTCGCCCTAGATAATAAGTATGCGTTGAGCAATCCCCGAATATTAGCCGCACCCACCGGATTTGCACTGTGGACAGAAAATCTGAAATGATGAGGGATGAATCGCCCCGAGTAGTCAAGGTCGGTATCAATCAACCATTTGGCAACGACCATCGCGGTATCGTCTCCTCCTAGGTCGTGGTCGAACGAGATTCTGGCCGGGCACCCTCGCTCCTTTACCAGCGCAATTGCTTCGGTCGAAGAGCGTGCGACTATCCATTTCTCACTCGGTGCGCCTCGAAGGTCATCGATAAACAGCCAGAAAATCGCGTCGTCCATCAATAACCCCTGCTGCAAAGAACGCGAAAGCAACCCGGAAAAGTCCGCAGAACGGTGACGCATTGTAAGCGTTCTCGCGTGATTCTCACGTCGGACTTCACCGGGCCGCTCGCAAGCGCAAAATCACCACCCCACTGCCTCGCAAGAGGCATTCGCAACAGATACGCTAGCGGCATGTCACGACGGTAGGAGATTGCGAAGAGACAACCCGGGCCCAACTCGGCCCGGGTGCACGTTGCCATTTACGCTACGCAGCTGTCATCCCCGTCGTCATCGTCACCGCGCCCCTTGTTCAGGTCGCCAAGCGGCGGCAGGGGCTCGCCGTATTGGTCGAGGTGGCCGTAGCACGCCTCGTGGTCGGCCCTATTCTCAGCGTCTACGCCTGGCGCAGCTTCATATACGTCGGCTATGACCGATGAAACGGGGTTACCGCTCTCTTTAGCGAGCAGCGCCACGGCATTCTCAGCCTCTTGCGACAGGTCGTTGTCGTCCACCAGCCAGCCAGCCAGTATCGTGCATGTTGCAGATTGCACTCACACGCTCGAGGTACTGGACGTGGGCAGCAGTGAGCCTCAGCGAGCGGCCAGCGACGGGCATGTATAGCCACTGCTCCTTCACCGCCTTACCCGTACATTGTTCGATAGCTTCGGCATAAGCGGAGAGCTGCGGACCGTACTCCTTGGCGAGCCTGTCGTCATGACTTGTGCTGCCCGGATTCGACTTGTGGTCTATGAGGACCCATCCGTCAGGCGTGTCTAGCAGCATATCGATACGGCCTCTGAGTCGCGTTCCGTCGGGGCGGTTGGCTTCGACAGGCACCTCCACGCGAATCCTGCTCTCCGGCCAGCGCCGTTGCAGCCACGCGAAGAACGCTCGCAGCTGGGCGATGACCGCGGTCTTGTCAACCGCGTGCGCCACTCCCCAGGCGCTGATGATTCGCTCGACATCAGCGTCTTGCACACTTCCTGTTACACCGGCTCGTGCGATACAGAGGTGCATTGCGTTTCCGAGGGCGTCCATTTCGACGCTGGCAGTGATTGCGATGCGCACGCCGACCGGTTCGTCCTTTTCGACTTGATAGAGACCGCCTTCTGCGTCGCTCGGTCGATACCAGAGGGGCGGAGCCTCGCATATTGGCGCGGCCAAGTACCAGCTACATGTCGACTCATCCTGTGCGGGTGGAACAAGAACATCTGTGGCCGTCCAAGCTGCAGCATGTCGAAGAATGGTTCGCCCGTCTGGCAGCACAACTGGACCTGTCTCACCGAACAGCAGGTCACCTCCCTCGACTTCATCCACCCAGTCTCTGTTGATGCTCCGACTCCGCTGGCAAGTCACAACAACGTTCACGTCGCGTGCACGCGTCATGCTGACATACAGCAACCGCTTGTTCTCGGCGAGCGCATCTGCCGCCATTCTCTGGCCGATAGCGCTTTGCTCAGCATTGACGGCCGACTGCGGCCGCGTCCGCTTGCCCCATGACCTCGGCCAGAAGTGCACGAAGCGATTTTCCAGTGGGCGCTCGGGATTGAACTCGCCGTCGGTACGCGCACGAACGCCCCACAGCGCACTTCTCGCTGCCGTTCCGAGGGACGTCAGAATGACGACCGGCCACTCAAGCCCCTTTGCTCCATGGTGTGTCATGACGCTGACGGCGTCGTCGGCGGTCGCGGCACGGTCGTCAGCAAGTGTGCCAAGCCAAAGCAGCAGCCCACTAACGGTGGCCGGTCGTCTGGCGGCGATGCACTCGTCCTCATAAGCGGCGCCGAGGTCCATCAAGGCTTCCACGTTGGCGATTCGAGTCCTCGCTTGATGGGAAGAATTCGACCATTGGCTTGCAACACGGGCAACGTGTGACTCGGCTTTGGCGAGTCGCAGCGCCTCCCGCGGGGTAAGCGCCGCGAGGCTTGGTCGCAACTTCTCCAGACGGGCAAGTAGCGGATGCGCGTCGTCCCCCTCAGCTTTCCACCGCGAAGGGCTTGCATCTTCCCGGGAGAGGTACTTGAGCCGGTCCCCGAGCCACTCCTGCGCAGGAATGCCATCAGCGAGGGACAAAATAAGCGCGGACGCGACCGTGTCCCCTGCGTCGAGCAAGCGTCGAAGGCACGCAAGAACAAAAATAGCTTCGGGCGTACCAAGAAGTCCGGCTCTCGGGCTCGCGGACGGTACTCCCCATTGCGTCAGTGAAGTTACCGCAAGTTCAACCTGGTCGTTCTTGCGGCAAAGGACCGCTATATCACCCGGTCGAACAGGACGTTCCTGTTGGGTGTGCCGGTCGACGACCTTCAACTCCGATTGAAGCAGTTCGCTGACCGCCTGCCCCAACGCGAGGTAGTCGGACTCGTTGTTTTTGCTTTCGAAGTTCCAGTGGAATAACGCCGGTTGCCCTGCAATGTCATCCCTCGATGGTTGCAGGTGCACCTGTTCCGGCCGCAGTTCCGGAAGGAACGCGGAGCCAAATACCGCATTTGTGAGAGAGACCAGCGACGGCGTCGAGCGTCGGGAGGTAGTCAGCGGAGCGCCCAGCTTCCCGCCCCAACCCTCAACAGCCGCCAGAATGCCTGCAATGAGCCGGGCATCGGCGCCCCGGAATCCGTAAATGGCCTGCTTCGGGTCTCCAACCCAGACAGAGCGCTTGGCCAGTTTGGCGAGTTCCACGAAAAGCGCGAGCTGCAGCGGGCTGGTGTCCTGGAATTCGTCGACCATCACAAGGTCGAGCTCATCGGCCAACGCTTGGCGGACATCCTCGTTCTTGCGGATGACTTCAAGCAACAGAACTTCCTGGTCACCAAAGTCAACTGCACCCATCGCACGCTTGGCTTCGGCATAGGTGTCGAGCGTTATGGCCGCCAGTTCGAACACCAGTTCAAGATAGGAGCGCACATCCGCATGGAATCCAGGATGCGATTCGTGCGCCTGTGCGGCTTCCGAAACTGGGGTGATAGCCGCGCGCACCACGGCACCGGCGTTCAGCGTGCAAGCCGCAATCCAGTCTGGCCAGCTCCAGCGCCCCTCCCGAAAGCACCGCTCGAGGCGCTCCAGTTCCTTGTAACCATTCCGGAGGTTCTGCGCGACATTCGCGCCTGCGGCCTCAGCCGTTGCAATATGCAACGATACGTCCGTCAGTGCCTTCGTCAGGGCGCCAACGAGTTCTCCGGTCGGGTCGCTGCCTACCGAGGCAGCGGGCCAGTTCGCCAGCATCAGGTCGGCATTCCGATGCCCCATTTTTCGCAACTCGTCCGCCGAAATGTCGTTATTCCGAGCGGCGTTCACCACATCCTCAATCTGCGCCGACCATTCCGCATGGTCGATGCCAAACCTGGTGGTGAGCGTTACCAGCCTTTCCCGCCCGGCTTCGTCGAGCGTCTCTGCAAGTGACGTCGCCAGCAGGCGCTTGGCCTGACCCTCACTCAAGACGGTCTGGTCCGGAGATAGGCCTATCTCGAAGCAGAAGCGCTTCAGCAACTGGCCGCATACGCTATTGACTGTGCCGAGCTTTGCCTGGCCGATAGCAGTAGCGAGCCCGATTGCGCCTTTGTTCAAGAGCCATGCACGCGCGCGCTCGCGCAGCTCTGTTGCCGCTTTGACCGTGAATGTCGTCGCGAGGACGGCGTGCGGCCGTGCTTCGCCTGACTCGAGTGCCTCGGCGAGCGTCTCCGTGAGCTTGTAGGTCTTGCCACTGCCCGCACCTGCGCTGATGAATTCGATGTTGTTCATTGCTCCCAGCCCCCGAGCAGTACCATATAGTCCTTATCCCACGCATTCGGCCCATTCACCGGCAGTGTGCCTTCAGGTCCGTTGAAATCTTCCCCGCCGCCAACGGGAACGACATCGATGTGGCCTTCAGCCCATTGATTGGCGCGCCAGGACCAACTTCCCCTGGCCTGCTCAATGAGACCTGCGGTTGCAACCGGAGGTGGCGTCCGAACCTGTGCGGTCGGAATAACGCCGGGGGCACTGACGTACATCGCGCCAGTCTCCAGAATGAAATAGCCCAGCGCCGCCGGCGCGACGCCGGCTTGCTGCTGGTACAGCGACGAATAGAGTGCCAGCTGGAGATGCTGCCCGTCGTGCAGTGCGTCCGCGTAACGCTTGTCGCCGCGCCATTTCATATCGAGTGCTACAGCTTGGCCGCCAGCCAGTTCGACCAGAAGGTCGATTTTGCCGATAAGCGACACGTCGCCAAGCTTACCCGCGACAGGCAACTCGGTATGGACACGGGTAGCCTTCGCGGCGCGCAGATGGCACATCATCGAACGGATTGCGTGCTCGCATACGCTCCTGAATCGTTGCAGGCTGACCCCGGCACCGTGCATCAGCAAGATGGCGCCCTCGGTCCGAAGGAGGGAATCAACATTGTCCCGGAACCATGCCACTGCCTGCTCGTCGGCCCAGTTCAGGCTGTGCGCCTGCTGAAACAGCTTCTCGAAAACACGATGCGCGAGCGTGCCCAGGAGATTGTTGCCGTCCCGTGCCTCAAGTATCGAGGCCGGACGCATGCGTGCAATGCGCTTGAACGCGTAGAGTGCGGGTGCGTTGAATAGCTCCGACATGGACGTGTATGACTGGTCCGTCGTCGGTACTGTAATCGGCTCACCGAGTTCGAGCGACTGAGGCGCTGGCGGCAACGCCGTGCGCGTGACGTTCTCCGCGAGCGTCCCCACAAACCCGTTCGAAACCTGCGCGTCAAGGTTGACGAGCTGCTCCTTCAGGTCTGGCCAAAGTTTCAGCAGCAGTTGCCGAACAGGATGCTCCTCCGCGCCAGGCGGCGGCAAAACCATCATAAACCGGCGCCTCGCGACGAGCAGTGGGCGCAGCCACTGCCGGGACAATAGCTCCAGTTCGCTCTGCGGGTCGCGCACCTCCACGCCGAGGTCCCGGAGTATCGCGACTTCCGACTTCGTCCATTCAAGCGGTAGCGGCAACTGCGGCGTCGATGGCATCCACCAGATGACCTCGTCGGCAGAATCGATGCAGGCCGCGGCGTCCGACTCGGCCCGAAGGCAGCCTACCTGCGCCGGCGCAAAAGGGTTTCCGGCACTCATTGGCGTTGCGTGCTCAAGAAGCTGTTCAACCATGCGCGGTGCGATGGCGGGCGCGCCCTGGCTTTTCAGTTCAAGCAGACCGTCCCGAACTGCCGAGCACTGCTCTATCGCAGCGCTGAGCGTCGTGTTCAACAGACCATCGTCCGCGAGCCTTTTGCGCAGCGCATCGGCGAGCTTCTCGACCCGTGCCAGAAGCGCATCGACGGGTGCGCCGGCATCGCGATTCCAGCGCTCGCCCTCAAGCCAGAAAGCGATGTCCTCAAGTATGGCTTCGCCGTTTTCGGTGCCGTGGATTTCCTGCTTCGCAGATTCCCATGCACCGCCTCCGATACCCGGTTGCTCCGCGACAGCCTTCGCGAGCCGAACGCGTGCCTTCCGCGGGAAAGGACCAATGGGATGAGAAAGAAACTCGACGAGGCGTCCTACATCAACCGGGTCCCAGCACATTTCAAGTGCCAGGCCAAGGGCCTGCAGGGCAGGACGCAGGCTGCTGACGCGGCGAAAGCCACTGCTGGCGCCACCCGTCGCCATCATCGTTGCGTCGACCGAATCACCGTCTGACTCGCACACGAGAAGCCGGTCTGCTGGCGTTTGGCGGCAATATGCACTGAGCCAATGCTCAGCAGCCTCTCGGGTCGATGACTGAACAAGCACGATACTGCCGTCGGCAATCGGGTTGACGAGGGGACGAAGCTCCCCCCTCGTAACTGCCTCGAGTGCACTTTTCTGAAGTTCACGAAGCAATCCTTCACCTTGAGGCTCCGGCTCCCAAGCCCTGACTTCAGGCAGGCGGGCGAGAACTTCGCGCCAGGCGCGCGGGAAGCTGTCCAGCGGGTCGACAAGCCGCACGGATTCGATTGGCGTCCGCCCGGTTTCGAGCGCTGCAAGGACCGCAGCGAGGCGCTCCGCTTGTCCGGGTGGAATGTTGCCATTAGCAATCTCCTCGACCTCTGCCATCTCCACCAACCTTCGCGGACTACCTGCGGGTGCTGTGCCGTCCCAACCTCCGAGGCGCCAATCGTCGCGCCAAGAAAGAAGTTTGGCGCTAGTGCCGACGCTATCCGCCTGAAGCGAACGACTGTAGAACCGGCTCGGCACCGCTTGCTTGCGCAAATTCCCGAGATAGCTCGTGACGCGCTGCGCCGTGCTTACCTCCGGGCGGCTCAGCCCAAGCCAGGTTTCAAGAAGCCCGAGCAGGCCCAGGGGGCCGACGACAGGCTGGTCCAGGGTGTCCTGATTGGAGGGCCCCAGTCGGCTGTCGAGTTTCAGTCCAAGAGTGACATGCATGAGTAGTCTCGAGTAAGGCAGGTCTTGAAGGCAATGCGTATCATCACGTGGTCATCAACGCATGAACTCGACTTTCGAGGTTGCGCAAACCCACCGTCGCAGATTCTTGTTCCACGCATCCGAAAAACTCCGCTCGATGCGGTTCGGGGTCCACCAAAAAGCTCCTCTCGTGCCGGCGCCATCGCTCGCGTGGCAGCATCGCTTCCGGCGAAACGACCTGAAACGCGGTCCCAATCGCGATGAATACGTCGTCGCCAGTCATCTCATGTTGCATGCGATGCAGCTTCACGTATTCCGGTGCCGCTTCCTGGAAGAACACCACACCTGGTTTGACCGTTTCAGCCGTCCCGCATCGGGGACAAGCGGTGTCGAGGCGATATTCCTCGCCGCTTTTAGGGAAACGGAGGTCGCACGCGGTGCAAAACATTGAATGCATGTCCCCATGAAGGTGAGTGACATGCAGTGCACCTGCCTGCTCGAGCAAATCGTCGATGTTCTGCGTAATGAGTCGAACCCGCTCAGCCCCCCACATGGCTTGCCAGGCAGCGAGAATCCGATGCGCATCGTTCGGTCGCGCGTCCCGCTTCTCGGCGATTCTCTGGTTGTAAAAGCGGAAGACCGCCTCCCGGTTACGGCGCCAGGTTAGAAAGTTGCAAACCTCGTCAATGCTCTCCTGACTCCAGATACCGCCGCCGGTACGGAATGTTGGAATGCCGCTCTCGGCGGACAACCCTGCTCCTGAGAACACATACAGGCGCGGACCAGTGAAGTGCTGCGCAGATGACACCGTTCATCCTCCGACGGGGAATACATCGATTCTCTTTCGAACGAATTGAGGCCAAGTTCGGCGTCCGTTGCCGAGCCGGGGCGTCTACGCTCGGATTTCACTTGTGTCCGTTCCAGACGAGGTCCGGGTCGTCGTCCCATGACGGAGCGAATTCCACGGTTTTCCATTTCGGGTGGTTTCTATCGAAAGGCGCCCCGGGACCTTCTCGCGGGCGGTCGTGGCGATATATCCATCCTGGCAGCCCGGCGTTCGACATCTCCTCGTAGCGCGCAATAAATTCAGCGGTTGACATGCGCGGCGCATAACGCAGGAACTCGCAGCCCTCAAGTTCGCAGTCTGGTGTCCATATCTGCCAGGTGTATTTGTAGAACCTCGGCGGTGTTCTGGGCAGGTACCCCAGGCAGAATGCGAGGGTGTCGGGGCGTTCTCGCGCCCAGCTTTCTCGGGTAGGTAGTCGCATGGCAGTACGGTGGTCTGATTCGGACTTTAGCGCACAAGAGCGTCTTGGCTCAACGACGTTAATCGTTTTTGTCGCAACGGACCAAAGCCATCAACTGATTGCCGTTTCCGAACACATGCAGTCTGGAATCGAATGTCTTGTCAAGTTGAGGGTTGTAGATTCCAACCATTCTGCCGCCCACGTAGGCGAATTGTTTCCCCTGGCTGCCGGTCTGGATGCGACCAACAATTCTCGACGAACCGTCACGAATATAGATTGTGCTCACAATACCTCCGCCCTGTAGTCTTGCTGATTAGAAGTCGTCGGCCCAGCGGTCCCAGAAGCCGGGCTCATCGTGATGCACGTTCTTCATGGCAACCTGCAGCGTGACGACATAGAACCGGACGTCGTCGAAGCGCATCGCGCCGTCTGGATGCTCGAGAAATGCCTGAACCTTTCGGTACTGGCTGTCTGTTTCGTCGAACGGCACGTCGATGAAAATCTCCCCGGCATACGAACGCACGACTGTCTCGGACGCGACCTGCCCGCACTCGCGCCACCTGATACCTTCGCTATCGAGCCATTGCACGATGCGCAAGCGGCTATCCAGACCCCGGTAGTCCGCGCGGCGAGGACGTTGCGCTTTCATGAATTCGAGATAGAGCACGTCCCGCTGAAGTTTTCGGGCGATTGCATCAATATGTTCGATGAGTTGCGGCATGGCATTTCATCCGTGTCGTTGGCAGAAAGTTTTGTCGCGGCGACGTCATTCGACGACGTAGCCCATCGCCGTGGCGCAGGTTGGGCAGAGCGTCCTTACCCGGCCATCGTCATGCCCGCGCAGCGTCGCTGGCTGACCGCACCGCTCGCAGGTGCGCTGGCTCAACCTTGCAGCTTCGGTAAGCCAGTTATCCACGGAGCCTGTTATTTCACCGCGCACGCGAAAACGCAGACTGCCCAGCTTCTCCCGCACTTCAATCGCGACCAGATGCGACTTCCACGATTCCGCCTCAAGCTTGCGCGACAACTCGTCGATGATGCGATACCAGCCATCGTCGCACTCGAACAGGCAACCGCCGGAAAAGCGCGGCTTCAAGGAGCGGTAGATTGCCGGATAGCTCGCCATCAGAGCGCTTTCGAATTCCCGGTTCATCGCAGGCACTCGCTCAATGAAGAACTGGCCGGCATTCATTGTTGATGCCATACGGCACGTGCCCGGTCGCTACCAGTTGCGAGGCGGCTTCGCAGTTGCGCACGTGGTCGTCGAAGAAGATGTCGGGCCTGAATTCCGCGAGAAAGGCGGTCTTTTCCTTGCCGCCGAGAAACATGGCCTCGTCGACCGCGACGCCCCACGCCATCAGCGTGCGAATCGCCCGTTCATGCGCCGGCGCACTGCGGGCTGTGACCAGCGCCACGCGCACCTGTACCGCCGACCGGCGCTGGCCTCGAAGTGCGCACAGAGCAGCAAGGAATGGCTTCAGCGGACCGGCAGGCAACGGCGAACGCGCGTGACGCACCTCGTGCGCGTTGAACTCCAGCAACTGCCGCTCTTTGAAGACGCGCTCGGCCTCGTCACTGAAAAGGACCGAGTCTCCGTCGAACGCGATGCGCAGTTCCCCGTCGTTCTGGGCGGTAGCCAAACCTGAAACCGGGTAGACCCGGGCTGCGGGAAATCCTGCCGACATCGCTTCTCTGACGTCCGGCGCATGAGCAGAAAGGAACAGGTTTGCCGCAAGCGGCGCAAGATAGCGGTGTGGCTTTGCACCACTGGTGAAAATGGCCCGGCTGATTGCCAGCCCATGATGGCGGGCCGATGTGAACACCCGCAGCCCCGTAACCGGGTCGTTGCGCGACAGGATGGCAACCTCGACGTCGTTGTTCCCGCCACTATTGAAGGCGAGGAGCTTTCGCACCAGCGGGAAGGCCACGCCCGGGCTCGCTGGGACGTCCAGGCGCGTGGCCTGAAGCGCACAATACGCCGATGGGTCGTCTTCCTGAAACAGCTGATTTTCCGTCTCAAAGTCGAACAGCGCCCGGGCGGAAACGGCGATGGTGATTTTTGTGGTCGAAGTCATAGGTCTCTCCAGTGGCTGGAGACAATGATGCGGGACACAAGGGACAAAAAGTGTCCTAGTCGTCTCGTAGAATCACGACATGCCAGAAAGCTGACTCACACACCGTTGAACGACGCACAGACTGATGACTTCCAGCCTTGATGAAGCGATTCTTCGAATCTTGCCCACGGACAGGGAATCGGACTCGTGGATGCCCACTTCCCGGGTTATCCAACTGCTGACCGACCGGGGCCATCAGGTCGACTATCCGCGGCAGGTCCGACGCCGCCTTGCGCGGCTTGAGCGAGAAAACCTTGTACTGTCCACGATGGACCGGCAGCAGCTTCTCTGGCAGCGCCAGTCGTGGCTGCAGGGCGCAAACCAGATGGCCGGCCTGATGAGTGCCTCGGAGGCGGTAGCGTTCCACGCGCTCCGGCGCTTTGTGGCGGACAAGCTGCCCGCGGCGGTCACCATGGACATCGAGCCACTGTTCAAGGCGGCCGATACCCGTCTTTCGCAAGATGGGGAAGACAGCCGGCTGTATCGGGCGTGGGTACACAAGATTGGTTCAGTGGAGCCTATCTATCTGCTGGGGCGGCCGCCCATCGACCCGGAAGTCTTCCAGACGGTTGTGACCGCGACGTTCTTCGAGCGCGAACTCCTTGTCCGGTATCGGCCGGCCTACAAGGAGATAAGGGACGAAGACATTAAGCCAAAACGGCTCTGGCCGCTCGCACTTGTCGAATCAGCCGGGCTCATGTACCTGGTCGCCCAGAGTCCGGACCACCCGCCTCGCCCCGAGGAAGGCAAGCCAAACTGGCTTCGGATTATGTATCGACTGGACCGTTGTATTTCGGCTGTCGATTCCGGGACGGCGTTTGCGTACCCACGGGATTTCAATCTGAAGGCGACGATTGAAAAGGAGCAGGTGTTCGACTTTCTTCCGGAGGCACCAGTCGTGCTGGAGCTCGCGCTAGAGCCGCCCGAGGCGAAGCGACTTGATGAGCGGCGCATGTCGGAGGACCAGCGACACACGCCGCTGCCCGACGGCCGGATAAAGGTGACCGGGACGGTGGTCCCAAGCGTCAAGCTGCGATGGTGGCTCCGCTCGCTCGGCGCTGCAGTAGAGATTCTGGCGCCGTCCGCGCTTCGGGACGAATTCGCCCGCGAGGCGGCTGCACTGGCGAAGCGTTACGGCATCACCGCTTGAACGGCACACCAGCAAATTAAACAGCGTAATCGGGGTAGTTGGTGGAAAACGAAATTGCAATCAGACAGGCGGCGGCGTGGATTCGCGATGCGGACGGTCTTCTCATCACTGCAGGCGCCGGCATGGGGGTGGATTCCGGGCTACCCGACTTCCGTGGAACGGAAGGGTTCTGGCGTGCATACCCGGCACTGCGCAACTATGGATTTTCGTTCGAGGACATCGCCAACCCCGCGGGCTTTGCGAGCAATCCGCGCCTGAGCTGGGGATTCTATGGTCACCGCCTCGCGCTCTATCGCGCGACCGTGCCTCATGCGGGCTTCGACATTCTGCTCAGGTGGGCGGCGGCAATGAAGCACGGCGCTTTCGCGTTCACCAGCAACGTCGACGGTCAGTTCCAGAAGGCAGGATTCGATGAATAGCACATTGTGGAATGCCACGGCACCATCCACCGGCTTCAATGCGTCGAGGCTTGCATCGATGAGACGTGGTCTGCTGACGACTTCATGCCGGTCGTCAACGAAACGACATGTCTGCTCGAGAACGAAATGCCGAGGTGTCCACATTGCGGAGGTCTCGCTAGGCCGAACATTCTTATGTTCGGAGACTCGCAATGGGTGGAGAAGCATGCGGAAAGGCAGGAAAAGCAGCTCGCATCCTGGTTCAAACGCGGCCAGCGTCTGGTAGTGGTCGAGGTGGGCGCTGGCCGGGCAATACCGACCGTGAGGCGATTTAGTGAAAGGCATGGCCCTCGTGTCATCCGCATCAACCCGCGAGAATCAGCGGTACCGATTGCAGTCGGGGTAGGAGCGGCATGCGCGGCGCGAGACGCGCTGCAACAAATCGACAATGAACTCCGCCGACAAGCATGAGCATTTTCCCTTCAGTAACCGTCGACTTTTCCGTTAACGAGAATGGGCCTTTGTGCAAAATGCGAGCCCCCATTGCTGGCTCGAACCGACTTCTACCAAGAGTTGAACTGTCGTGAACCGTACTGACTACCTCAAAGATAAGGACGTTCAGGATTTCGTCGCCTTCCTGGCTGGCGTCATCCAGGGCAAGTCCCTCGGGCTTTCCATCGGATTTTCCAGAAATCAACTTTATGATGGCTTTGAACACAAGTTCCCAGGTGGCTACCACGACTACCGGAATGGTGGCGGTCCGGTCTACGTGGTGCGCGCCGAAAGTCTTGAACGCCTTTTTGATATGTATTGGTGGAACCGAAAGGACTTTGAGGGCAACATGCTTGCGCTCAGCGCAGTCAGCCAGAAAATCAAGGAAGCCATTGAGGGCGAGAATAGCCCGCGTGCGCACAAGCTCGCCGAAGCGGCATGTCACGAAGTGATGAAGTGGGGCTTTGGAGAAAAACGTCGCGCGTACGCCGCTAATATGAGTTGGGCAAAGCAACAGGAACAAGCCCTCCCGCATGTCCTGCGCATGGGGCGAGAAGCATTGAGCGGAGACAATCCGGACATTGAGGCTTTCGGCGGCAGTGAGAGCAGCCACACCCACTCGCCGCGAATGAATGCCGGCTGGACGAAGTACTACGCGCTGGCACTTCCCAATCACATTATTTACGATGGTCGCGTTGGGGCTGCCCTTGGGTTCCTCGTGCAACGATACCTGGCCTCCCTGTCGCACTTTGCAGGCGTTCCGGAGAAGCTCCAGTTCCTGTGGGCCAACGGTGATGGCGGCCGCACGCTGCGCGACCCGTCCACTGGCGGACACCAGTTTGGCAAGCTGTATGGCGGATGCTACGGTTCCAAGTCCTGGGCCCGAGTGAACGTCTGGGCCAACTGGATTCTTTCTGACGCACGTGACAAAGCTGGTGCGGAATGGTGCGCAGGGCCTGATGGACTTCGTAGGCTGGAGGCGGCGCTTTTCATGCTTGGGTATGATTTCCATCGGGTTCGTGATTCGCATAGCGGCAGATGAGCCGACCAACTCCGCAGGGCAAAGAGAAGTACCAGCGAAGCCGCCTAACAGCTGGTCTGGCGTTCCGCAGGAGAAGCCTCCGTTTCACGATGAGGCCCCTCGACGTGGTTGCTCGTCGCCTGCCTCTGTAATCATTCGCCCTGCTTTCCTGGAGGTGACCTGCCAATTTCACGTACACAGAACGGCAAGCCAGCGCTCTACGCTACGCTACCAGCGACTGAGCGTTATCCGATAACGCATAACCTGAATTAATGTCAAAGGGGCGCTGGAGCTTCTTTCAGCGCCCTTTTTTGCGGCTGGCCGCCGAGGATACCGAAATTGCGCTCTCTTTTGCTCCGGCTCCATGGCCGAAGGCACCTTGCGCTTCACCGTTGAATTGTTTGTTCGTCGTCTGTAGCTGCGTCTCGGGGACCTTGACCTTAGAAGGCATGCTAGGGCACATTTCCATTCGATTGCACATCAACTGGCGAGACGAACGTTCTATCAGCGTATGCAGTTATTTTCTCGATGACCTCAGATATCAAGAACACAGCCATACCCGCTGCAGGGTACGTATACCAGACCATGCAGGGCGTGAATTTGTTGTGTGACTGGTTGGACTCTCCCACGCGCTACACGCGCATTCGTTTCGAGTGCGATGAGGATGCTGTAGCACCCCAAGGCCTTGACGACTTGGTCGCTGAACGTCCCGACGGTCGATTTGACCTGTGGCAGGTAAAGTTCACGCCGTCCCCAGATAAGCATGCGTTGGACTGGGAATGGCTACTCGATAAGCCGGGCAAGGCAGGTGGGAGGTCTCGGTCGAACCTTCGCAAGTGGTTCGATGCGTTTGAAGCCATCGAGCGGTCTCGGGTCGGCGAAATCCGTCTGCTTACAAACAGGGTTCCGGACCTTCCGATGGAAGCATGCCTAGCCGGCAACTTCATCGACTACAAGTGCGCGCCAAGCGAGGTTCGAAACAAGATTGAGCAGGAACTCAACGGAGCCGATAACGCAGAGCGGCTCTTCAAGGTGTTGGAGGTTCGGCATAGCGATAAGGGCTTTAGTAGCATCGAGGCCCACGTCACGCAAAGACTTAGACGTTATGCCACTGTCGAGGGCACGGAGACGCTCAAGAACAGGGCCGTCCATTGGTCCATTGAGAAGAACCAGCCAGCACCAGATGGTTGGATTACCTTCGACCTGTTGAAGGCCACGTTGAAGGTCGTTGCACCCGAACCGCTCCCCGAAAACTTCGCCATCCCGCCTGGGTATCGGGTGCCTGACAACGCATTCTACCTTTCGTTCATCGCCGCCATTGAGTCAACGCCAAAACAACCGATTGTATTGACGGGTCCACCTGGTCGCGGCAAGAGCACATTCCTGAGCAAGGTATGCGAGCTCTTGCAAAAGAAGGGTATCCCCTTCGCTCGACACCACTACTATCTGTCCCAGACCGACCGCTCGCTCGACCGCCACACCAGTTTTATTGTTGAGGAATCCTTGTTAGCTCAGGTCGATAACTTCCACAGCGAGGTTGTCGTTCACGACAGGACGCTGCGTGCTGCTCTGGCGACCTGTGCCGTTCACTACAAGTCGAAGGGGAAGCCCTTTGTCGTCGTCCTAGACGGCCTGGACCATGTCTGGCGGAACCAGGGACATGACAAGCGTCCTCTCGACGAAGTATTCAACCAAGTTCTGCCGGCCGTTGAGAATCTGGTGATTGTCGTCGGAACTCAACCAGTCGAAGACGTCCAGCTACCGAACCGGCTGCTGACGGAAGCGCCTCGCAGTACGTGGAGAGAACTTCCACCAATGTCAGGCGACGCTGTGCTCCAGTACCTACGGAAGGAGCTTAGCCAGGGACGTCTGCAGATGGACATCAAGGGGGGGCGGGCCGAAGAGGAACTGCAAGCTGCAGCGGCCGAGATGCGTGCACGGACTAACGGCCATCCTCTGCATGTAATTTATGCGACAGAGGAACTCGTCCGCTCCGGCCGCTTGCTGTCCAAGTGGAGTGTCGAACAGCTAGCCGGCGACCTTAGTCATGATGTAAAGAGCTACTACGGTTCCCTCTGGCAACTACTCACCGCAAGTCAGAAGGATATTCTGAGACTGATTTGCGAGTTCTCGTTCTTCTGGCCCAAGTCGGCGTTTGTCGACATTCCCAGACTTGCCGGCCTTCCCGTTCCCGCAGTGACCGCTGTTGAGCACTTGTTGCACCATTCAGCGGCTGGCCTCAAGGCGTTTCATGAGAGCCTTGTCGTTTTCGTCAAACAGACCGATGAATACAACCGTCGCGTCGCCGCGCTGACGCCTCACGTGGAGGCTTGGCTCAGCCAAGCAGCCCCCAACGCTCTGCGCGTCAACTGGTTATGGGCGGTGAAGGCCAAGCAAGGGCGTCCGGAAGAGCTAATCGCTGGTCTCCAGCGCGACTGGGTAATGGAACGGCTTCAGGAGGGTTACCCCACCGAGCTTTTTGAAGGCCTGCTTGGTGAGGCCGAAGAGCACGCCATCCAGCGCGCACAGTACGCGGCAGCGTATCGTCTTCGTCATCTCAAGACGAGGTTGCTGAACAGTTTGTCATACCAGCTCTCAGGTGCGGACGCCGCTCGTCTGAAGGCCTGCACATGGACGCTTGCTCCCGACGTCAGCGTGATTGAAGAGGCAGTCGCGTCGCGACACGAAATGCCAATCGTAGACATGGCTGCCCTTAGTCTGGCACTCGACGCAAGAGGTGACTCGCCGACTGCCGCCAAGTGCGCGGAAGAAGCCTTTCGGCGGTACCGTGGCGAAAGCCGCTTTGTCAGCGGGAACAGGAGCTACGAAGCGCGTGACCAGATGCTTTATCTGGTGAAATCATTTTCCACTCTTGGTGTAATTGGAACTAGCCTGGGTTGGGCGGTTGAAATTGTGGGCGAGCGCAGCCCATCAATTGCGCGCAAGTTTCTGGAAGCGCAAGTCGAGCAAACGAACTTGCGAATACTCGTGAACATCGCAGTCGCGGTCCCGGAGGGCAAGGCCAAGCTGATGGTGTGTGATGCCGCTGTGCGCGCAGCGGCGATGGCAGAGGCAGACCTCACGGCCTGGAACGAGTTCCCGCACCTGAACTGCGGTGTGCTCATCAGTTGCCTGGCGGCACTGGCGGGGAAGGATATGGCTTTCTGGATGAGGCCTCTTGAAGTTGACTGGCTCGGTCGTGACTACGAGGGGCGGCGCGACTCCCTCGCCAGACTTGCATATGACTGGTTCTTTGGTGCGGCGCGCCTCGCGCTCACCGCGAAGGACGATGACTTCTGCCTACTCAATGCTCCGCAATTCAAGGAGCGGAAGAATGTCTCGGACTATCTGAATCGGCTAGGGGAGCTGGCGCGTGACGTCGCCCGACGATGGGCAGCTCGAGAGGCAGTTTCCTTCTCATACGTCTATGAGGCGTTCGATAGCATCGCAGTCCCGGATTTTCGCAACTACGAGCGCGGCCAAGGAGCCTCCGATTTTCGACGTGCTCTGCATACCATTGCGACCGACTTACACCTCCTCGGCTCAAGACTCGGCGCGAGCCCGCAGGTCGGTGCGAGTGAAATGCAGCGCGCCATGAACCTGTCCTGGTTCGATGGAGCCCAGTTCCGGACGCAGTACGTGTCCGGCGGCGTCAAGGCACTTTCCGATGAGGCGGCCGACTTCTTCATTCGGAGCCAGTTGACGGCACTGGATGAGAGCGTCGATGAGGAAACCGGCGTACGCATGATGGCCGTCCTCGAGCTGTGCGAGATGGCGCTGCGACACAACCTCAATTCGCTCGCTGCAGACCTGTGCCGCAGGACATGGGAGCTGGCGCTGGGCTATGGGCAACGGAAGGACCCGGCACTCTCGGATGTCATGGATGCGCTGGAGTACCTTCAGCCTATCGCTCCTGATGAAACTCGCCGGCTTCTGGCCGATATTGCCCCCCAGGTGCACAACGTTTTGGCCTACACGGACGGCAAAGGCACCCGACACGTCCTTGCACAAGCGGATGAACTTCTTGCGAAGTTGAATCGAAGCGCCCTCACGGAGAAGTACAGAGAGCATACGGAAGTCGGCGACTGGTATCACGCGGAAAACAGCCTCAAGACTTACGTCATAACGGGCGACTCAAGTTCCCCGGTGCTGAAGGCAGTGGTTAGAACTGGGCTTCATGCAGACGCCATAGATTCACTGAAAAAGGCGGCTGCAAATGGGGATTCGGGCGCAGCACAGATGCTTGCTGAGGTCCACACGCACATCGGCGCCGATGTCGGTCAAATCGCCGGGCCGCGGTCGGGCAACTCGGCAGAAGACTGGAAGAAGCCTTTCGCGGGTGACGTGAAAACCTATGCGGTGGGCGACCTGCTGCGACTGCAATCAGACCTGAGGGAGCATTACGGTGTCCGCCAGGACGTCCTGCGCGAATGGTACGCCCATTGGGAGACGCAGGGGAATGGCTCGCAGCTCATCGCAGTGCTCGAGCCGAAGTTGCTGTCAGAAAATTGCCGTGACGATGACCTGGCCGGACTGCTCGACTTAGCATTTGCGACAAAGCTGAGGCTTGAGGGTGCCGCTGCCGCGTTTCCATACATCGTGCAGGCACAGCTTTTCAATGGCGGCTGGCTGGGCTCAATGTCCGAGCGCCGAGAAGTGACCGAAGCACGGTTGAGACTCGTGGTTGACAAGTACCATCGACGGTGCGATGAGTTCTTCTTGAAGTCAGCGTTCAGCTGGTACTCCGTGCCTCGTCTGACACGTGTCATCCCGAGCGACATGATGGTCTTCTTTCTGGGCCTTCAACGTCGGACAGCTGAGGCAGTTCAGTTTACTGAGGCCATGGTGCGGAGCGTTCAGGAGGATACGAGGACCTTGCGCCTCGAGCGACCGGACTGGGCGAAAACACTTGCCGGGGCGAAGGGAGGCGCAGCTTGAGCCTGGACCTCGAAATTCTAATTGCTCGTCTTCGCTGGCCAATCGCGTCGACACGATGGTGGGCGATGCAGGAGCTTGCAGCGTTGCTCCTCTCCCCGGAGACCCAGGAGGAGGTAGAAAAGCAACTAATGATGGAGTTGGCCCGCTGTCGCCTGGAAGCTGAGACGGTCGAAGTAATCTGCGTCTTCTGGATGGCAGCGAGGCAGGGCTACACGCCACCGTCGAACTTCGCGTCGATAGTGTCCCACCCGTCGTTGCTAGCGGCGCTCCTGCTGAGCGACATGGGGCGTATGTTAAGTACGGCGCCGAACCCACCACTAGAGATGGTTCCCGAACACTTCAAAGCGCCGGCAAGATTTCGGGAGCTTCAAGGTTTCGACGTACCCCCGATTTACTTCACGCGTCTGGCGCAACTGGAGCGAGAATCGGGACTTCCGTTCGTACGGCAGTGTGCCTTTGAGTGGTCTAGGACGGAGGGGGTATACCCAAACGCGCCTCTCCAAGGTGACCTGGCTTACTTCGTACGTCCGGTTGGCGATGGCATGGCAGGAGCCTTCGCGGCCAGAGCGATGCTGCGCATGCTGACCGCCTATCAGCGCACACTCGACGTGGCAAGAGCCTACGGGAGCATGCCTGACGAAGCAGCCGTACATTTTGCGGTCGACGCACTCCCCGTTGACCCTACCTTGGCGTTTCTGCGTCCAGTGCGCCCGTCGTGGTTGCCTGCCTTAGGCAAGCAGGTCACCGCTGACTCTACATCGGTAGAAACCTTCATTCGGAGTGCGCTCACCTCGCTAGCCGCGGCTGAGCCCAAGGCAGTGCTGTTATCTTTGGTGTCGCCGACCTATGCGGATGACAAGGAAATCGTCGAACTATCTGTAGTTAGGTGGCGTCGCTGGGGAGCCACTGCCGTCGATGCCCGCGGTCTGGCCGCCCGCTTCTTTGACAGACAAAAGCATTGGGGTTACGGCACTTGCCAGTCTCGTGGTTGGGGAATGACTACTTTCGTGCCGGTGGCAGACCTTGAAAGCGTACTGGACCATGACGCAAACGCCGCGCCGATGGCTGCTGTGTATGGATTCGACCGAATCGGGTATCTTCAGCGGGACTTGTACCCCACGCGTCTCTACTACCCCGTTGCAACGGGTCTTGACAGTCGACTGACTGTCGAACCACGAGGCGGTGAACTACAAATTTCGTCTGCAAACGGACCAATTGCGACGGCCAGCTATTGGAACGCCGCGTGGTCCCCAGTTCATCCTGCCGCTATGTGCGGATTCTGCGGCACTGCACTGGTCGGAACGGCTGATAGCCTGCAAGCCCAGTCGGAGCCCCCTCCTGATGGCCACTTTTACCTATGGCAGGTCAGTCGACTGCAGCGCTCAAACGGTCACGAACCGTTTGTGGCAGGCGAGCCTGAATGCGGTGTGCTCTTCATTTGAGCACCACGGGTTCTGCTCTATCGCTTATAGCAGGAGCGCGCAGTTCGAAGAGTCTTCGCGTATCGCATTCAACGATTGCAGAACTGACGCTATAGTTTGGTTTTTGAAGCGTTAGAGACAGACGATGAGTGGCGTCAAAAAGAAGACTTCGTGGCAAAAGCGAGGGGACGGTCGGAAAGCAGCAGCGAAAGGGGGCGCAGGCCTACTCGTGCCAGTGACCTTCATGCGCAACGCGTCACCACCGCCGACGTCAAGTTCAGTCGATTTAGCTGCGCATCTGCGCGACGAGAACACTATTAGCAAGTACGAAACGGTACAACCCGCTGTTCAATACAACGGCGGCGCACTGAGCGTAGATAATATCCGACGCACACCAACTATTCACGCGGTACCTCTGGACGACATTCATTCGCCACCTTACGCCATCGAACCAGACGAAGTCTTTGTAAGGCAGTACGCGAACTATATCCGAGGGCGTACGAACGCCTACTACACCCGGATATGCGAAAAGGACATCTTCGCAGGCTACTATCGAGATGATGCCGAGGCTGCGCCAGTCATACAGTCCACGCCTGACGAAATTGTCGACGCACGATGTGCCCAGATACGGAGTGGCCGGCGTCCGACTATCTTATTGCGCGAGAATCATGGCATTGCGAACGCTCCGCGTTTCTTCTGCTGCGATTCATTAACGGCCCTTGCTGCATATCGCCGGCTAGGCTTTTCGTTGGTTCCCGCCGCGATATTTTCCACCCAGGTTCCACCGGGATTGACGCATTCGGCGTTTGAAGTGAGTATCGCGACAAACTTGGGCGATACAAGTCCGCGCGTTGCGGGATTTCGTCCGTGCAACGTGGATTCCTTATTTGCCACTCGCTTGGACAACCTCACATTTCCAGATGCGCTAGCATTTCTCGAACAACGTGTTGAAAACGTACTCGAAAAGTTGCAGTCATTTCATGCTGACGGATACGAAGCACTGCACTATCACGATACGTTGCATTCGACGCTTGTGCGTACGCGCGACTATCTGTCCGGCGCACGACTCCTGCTAAACGCGGGTCTACATAGCCAGGCTGTTTCCCTCTATCGAAGCCTATATGAATTGCACCTCAACTTCTATGTGGATTGGTTGGCCCCCGAAAATTCATGGATGGAATTGGCGTATGCCGTAAATGCAGACAGCCGATACCTTAACCGTCTTTCGACCGAACTCTCGGAGAGCTTCTCGCGAGGTCGGCCGAAACAACAAGCAGAGCAACTGACCAAGCGTGCATTACTTCTCGCTCGCTGGCTAGGCATCGTCAAGAACAAGGCGTCCTTCGTCCCAGTTGGCATCGGCTTACATGATGTCTACTACGGTTATCTCTCAAGCGTACAGCACCAAGATTTCCGTGAAGCCGCGAACCATGCAAATCGATTTCGCTCGGAGGACTATCAAGCCGTCGACGCAGAATGCCAAGACTGGCTCCGTCAACTTGTGAACATTACTGTCAGCGAGACACTAGAGCTCGTTGAGTCGGATATTGGCGAGCCAAAGCCGTAGCTTGCGACGGCGTTCTACTTCTTCGGAACAGAGCCCGAAATTTTTCCAGTCGCTTCGCGCGAATCGAACTCGAACTCGTCGAACGCGAAATGGACCGATTCGCTCACACCGAACACCTCAATCTCGGCAGGGTCGAGCTCGTACCTTCCTAGCTTGAAACCGTTATCGCGTGAATCCATGCGATGGAACGCGATGTCATGCTGACCCGCAAGAAGCTTCACCACCGTCGTAATAACGGCCGGGTCACAGCGTAGACCGAAGTGCACGGAACTTAGGCGGAATGGCCGGTCATCTGCACCGCTTGTATCCGTGACGGCTCGCCACTCCTTCTCATACTTCCATTCGCGCGCCTTCGCGAAGAAATACTGGTCGAAAACTGTCTGTTCTGCGTCAGCAGAGTCGCCGATGAACCAATTAATAAGGTCGCTGACTTTCAGGTAGCGAGTCGAGTCGTAGTTGACTGGTTTGAGTACATCACACCGGTGGTCCTCGGTCGAGTAGCCGATGCAAATGCCCTTATGCTCGTCTGCGTAGTGACTCCACATGAGGGGGCAATCCCATTTGGCGGCCAACGAAAGCACGCCGCGCTTGCCGAAACCCTCCTTTACGTACGTCTCGATATCACAACACAAGCGCGCCACGTAAATTCCTGTCCCCTGGCCACCGTCATCGAAGCGACCGCCGTATTCAGTTGCGAAGTAACGATGGTTGCCAAGGTCTGCTGCAGCTTTGGCCTTAGTCATCCGTGTAGACGCGAGGTGCTTCCAAAGGCGCTCAACTTCTCTTGGCGCAACATCTGACCGGACCGTGGGATTGCAATCAAAAGGGTCATTGAATGTTGAGGGCTTCGCGAAATACAGCTCAGCCTCGCTCAGCATGCGCAGGGTATTAGTACTGAAAGCTCGGTACTTGAATAGAGTTCGAGGAAGGCGCACGGCAGCCATCGAAAGTGGAGGCCTCGGAATTAGGAAGTGCGCGCGTCCTCGCGCGAGACTCCCCGTGGAACGTTTCGCCTAAAGAGCGTAAACCCGTAACAGCCCGCCGCAAGATGCCAAGCAGGGCCGAACGGAGACGGCGGCAGCTGACGATAGAAGTTTGAAACGCCGTACAGCGAGAACGCCAAAAATAGCAAACCTGCGAAAGGTAGAACGCAATCTTCAAACGTGTACGTATCGATGTAAACGACAACGTAGTCGACCACAAGGACCAGTGCGACGGCCGACACGAACATTGAGAAGAGCCAGTTGAGCCAATTCAGTGTGGAATACGGTTGGTGAAAACCAGTCAGCGGATGGTCAATCATTAGTGCAACTGTACAGAGCGGAATCAACAGAACGAAGGCCATCTTGTCCATGCTCTTGAACATGCTGAATGAGAACATATGAGCTTCCAAAGGCGAGTGTTGTGCGTGACGGCCAAATCACGTATGGGCCAAAAAATTCTCGGGTCACCTTCCCAAGTTGCGGCGGTGGGAAAATGCGGCTCCACCGATTACTTCTCCGAGTCTAGTCTAGCCTAGACTACTGGGTGAAAAAGTCGCCAGCGTTGAGCTAGTAGTTGCAGTCAATTTCGAGCAGCATCGGCAGTGATGCTGCTCGAATCGCCGATATCGGGCGCAGCGTGGACCGACGGTTATGCAGTGGTGGGGATGGTCGTCGCCACGGCTGCCTGCACCGGCTCGACCGTGCCCACCGCGTTCTTAGCTGCTACTTTCCTAGCCCTAGCTTTCTTTGCCACGTGCTTCTTCGCCGTCGCCTTCTTGACGACCGGGGAGCTTTTCTTTGCCGCCACTTTCTGGGCAGCCACCTTCTTGCCGGAGACCTTTTCAGCGGCTGCTCTCCTGTTTACCGCTTTTGCCTTCGGCTCTGCGGCAATTACATCTGCCTTTGCAATCAGGAAGTTGGAGCGGTCCTTGGCGCCCGCAAGCCAAGCTGGTGCGCGGCCTCGGCCACTCCACGTTGCTCCAGTTTTCGGGTCACGGTATAGAGGCGGCAGCGAGCCCTGCAAGGGGCTGCCGTCCATTGCAGACTTCTTGGCGGCGGAGGTCACCTTGGGCGACACGCCATCAATCAAAAACTTACTCCGGTCCTTGGCACTCGCAATCCATCCCGGCGCGCGACCGCGACCGGTCCACGTCGCACCGGTCTTGGAGTTGCGATATTTCGCTGCCGGAATGGTTGGCTTTGCAGCAGCTTTGATGCCGGCTCTCCGGCCACTCTGTTTTCCGCCGACATGCGCTTCGATGTCGGCCGTCGTAATTCCATGCTTCTCCATCAGCCCACGGATTCTTTCCAACACTTCGGTCGACTTCTTTGCGACCAGTGCTTCGGCCTGGGCCTGCAGCTTTGCGATTCGTGTCTGTATGCTCTCAAGGGTAGCCATAGTCTCACCCGTCCATAAATAATATTGCACTATGCCACACACGGTTTCCGCCGCACCAGAGCAACGATGGCGGTTTGCTACTGCACCTGACTACAGCTTGGTGCAATAGGCAACAGCGCGGGAGCAGCCTCCTGAAACACTGGGCATAGTCGCCCACTGAAACTAGTGCGCGGTCGCCACTCTTGAACTCCGCATAGGCGCCAATGTTAGGCGTCGAGAGCGGGCGGTAGGTTCGACGCGGCTATGCGCTATAGTCAGGTATCCAACAATACATCGACGACTATGTCACGTTTTGGAATCGAGTGCCAGAACGGCTTAATCTACGAAGGCAGAGACAATCCCAGCCACCTCGCTGTGCCGGCTCCGATTGTGTCGCAATGCCAGCTTATCGCATCCCCGGCCGACTTGGAGAACTTACCTCGAGGAATGGATAGTGACCCATTCCGTTGGTTGTTCAGAGAAGATTCGTTTGACCCGGTTTCGAGAATACGTCGCGGCCGGCTCTTTCAGTCATTTCTCTACAATAGTCGCACATCGGTTCTTGTTGACGTACATCCATTCGTCTCCTCAGACTTTGGCCGTGGCCGGAGTGATGGTCGGGTAACGAAGGAAATGAACCTCTTTATTCACTGCACAGAACTTCTGATTCGCCCCGAGCGAGGGGAAGGTCTGCAGTTGGCAATAGGTCATGCTGGGGCATCTTCGCTCTGGAGAATCTTGCAGACCGAGCAGACGGTTAGCCAAGATGTACTGGTCACCCTTCGAGCGGAATCTGCATCCGCTATTCTGCCGTCTCTCGACGCGGCCAAAATCCCTGAGGACAGTCTAACGGCCGTAACCGAGGCCTACAATCGAGTGATGCAGGTCGCGTATCGTGACTCCCCGACATCGGTTGTCGACCAGTGCAGGAATCTCTGCGCAGTGCTCGGCGGACGTTGGTTGCGCGAATTGACCGGGGACGAGAAGGCGGTGTACAAGGACCTCGGGCCATGTCTCACTGCAATCGGCAAACATTTCGGGGAAAACGAACGACGGCTTATCCGTGCCGCGCTCGAGACGGTCAATCTTCTGCACCCTCGCGGCAAGGACAATGAACGTGAGCGTCTCGCCTTGCGAGAGGTGTCCCATGAAGACGCAGCGCTTGCTTTGCACGCGACCGGCTTCGTGATTAGAGACCTTGGCTGGGGACACTAACCAACAGTCACCACGCATATCGAGCATCTGATGTTTGACAGTGCCTGACCGGGTCTCCACTTCAGCAACGAATGCTGCGAACTCACGGCTGTATCCAGCGGGAAGTTGGGTGTCTTCTTCAATGCCGTGCCAGCCCATGTCCTGAGGGAACGGGGAACTCAGTCTAAGCCGAGGTTCACGGCAGTCGGTTCGCGCGAGCCCAACCAGGAAAGTAGACATGAAGCTGAAGAGAGATGCGCGCACGCTAAAACAGCACGGGTTGGCGTCGCTACGGCGGGGCCTTGAAATATTCAATGGCTACGATGACCGTGGTCGAACAGAAAGTGTCTTGTTGCATTTGCAGCACAGCAGCGAAATGCTTGTGAAAGCTCTGCTGGTCCAACGGTCTCAAGTAGTCTTCGATAAGGAGAAGGGCACCTCCATCGGCTTGGAGAAGGCGCTCAACGTGGCTACATCTAATGGCTATATTACTGGAGCACAGGCAGGAACCATTCGCGCAATCGACGCCATGCGCGATGCCGCTCAGCATTGGATGCTTGTCGTAACTGAGGACGTCCTATATCTGAACTCGCGAACACTAATAACCGCGATTGATGAACTCTTGCAAGAGAATTTCGAAGACTCTCTGGCTGACCACCTTCCGCTCAGGGTGCTTCCAATCTCGACTCAACCCTTGCAGGATTTCGACCTTCTTATTGACCGTGAATACAAGCAAATCGCCGAGCTGCTCGCCCCCGGGAAGCGTGCCCGCGATGAGGCACGAGGTCGAATCAGAGCTCTGCTAGCGATGGAAGGGCACGTAACAGACACTATCGCAGTTTCGGAGCGGGACATCGACCGAATTGAGAGAGCAATCAGAAACTCCACGCCCGTTGCAGCGGTTTTTCCTCGGCTGATGACGTTAGCCAGCGACGTCGCTGGCGAAGGCCCGACCGTCAAGGTGCGGTTCACGAAGAAACAAGGCGCCCCCGTACGCTTTGTTTCTGGCGATGACCCCGATGCGGCGGCGGCCATTCGCGAAGTCGACCTTCAGAAGAAGTACTACCTAAGTCCTCAACAACTGGCAGAGAAGCTAAAGCTTACCGCCCCAAAGTGTAAGGCTCTACGGGACTACGTCGATGCGGATTCGGACCCGGCAAACATGATGGTGTTCGAGTTTGGTAGTCAACGACATCCGAGGTATTCGGACAATGCGTTACGCAAGCTGCAGGAAGCGAATACAGCAGAAAACGTCGAAAACGCTTGGCGTAAAAGAAAGCAATAGTCAGTCACCTCGACGCACCGCAATCCATTGCACTCTCCTTTATACCTTACAGGCACAGGAGTTTGGCCTCGAGATTCCTCGTAAGCAGAACTGTCTCCGACGGCACAGCAAGAGCGGGCGGGACTACGCGGGCAATCACCCAAGCGTGTTGATGTTCGACGATGGACTTGCCCCTGCATGACCGGTCACGCTTAGGTTGGAGAATTTGCTTGCTGGCGAAACTCGCGTGGCGAGCGGTATTTCAAGGCGCTGTGCGGATGCGACTCGTTGTAGTGGTCGAACGCAATGGCCAGGTTCTGAAGCGCCGTTCTGGCGTCGGGCTTGGGCATCCACGAAACGTAATCACGCTTCATCGTTTTGACGAAGCTCTCGGCCATCCCATTGCTCTGCGGACTTCTGACGGGTGTCGTGACGGGCTTCAGGCCGATTGCCCGCGAGAACGTCAGCGTCTCGTCGGCAATGTAGCAGGAACCGTTGTCGCTCAGCCACTCGATTTCGCTGTCCGCCTTCAACGCACCGGCGAAACGGTTTTCGACCGCCTGAAGCATCACGTCGCGCACCATGTCGCCGGTGTAACCGCCGGTGCTTGCAGCCCAGCTCATGGCTTCACGGTCGCAGCAGTCCAGTGCGAAGACAACGCGCAAGGGGGCACCGTCATCGCAGCGGAATTCGAAACCGTCCGAGCACCAGCGCACGTTGCTTCTGTCCACCGATACCTTGCCATCGTGCCGACGCGTGGTCGTAGCATGACGAGCTCGGCGCTCGAGCAGCAGGCCGTGGCGACGCATGACACGGTACACCCGTTTTGCATTGACGCGAGGTTGGCCCAGTGCGTCCCGGCTCCGCCTCAGCAGCGCCCATGCACGCCGGTAACCATATGTGGGCAGGTCGGCAACCAGCCCTTGAAGTTCGGTGACGAGCGGCATGTCATCCCTACCGGGCGTCTTGCGCCGGTCGCCCCATTCAGCGGGGCGATTCAATTTGACCGCGAGATTCGAGCGCGACACACCCAGGACTTCACATACCGTCTTCAACGGTCGTCCCCCGGCAGCAATGGTGAGCGCGCAATCAATTTTTTTGCCCGACCGTACTCCACGGCTTCACGGAGGATTTCCACTTCCATCGTTTTCTTTCCCAGCAACCGCTGGAGTTCGCGAATCTGCTTCATTGCTTCGGTCAGCTCCGATGCCGGAACCACCTGTTCGCCGGCACTGACCGCCGACAAGCTTCCGTCCTGATAGAGCTTGCGCCAAGCGAAGACCTGGTTGGCATTGACCTGATGGCGACGGGCAACGCCCGAAACCGTGGCGCCGGGCTCGAACGTCTCGCGCACTATCGCGAGTTTCTCTTCGACTGAACGCCGACGGCGCTGCTCCGGCTGGGTCAGAATTTCGACGGGTTCCACGTGGTGACTGGGCTTAAACATAGGCGGAAGACTACCTCATAATTTAAGCGTTACCTCGTGTCCGGTTTTCGCGGGGGCCGGCCCAGACGAGCCGGGCCAGCATACAATGAGCGAGACGAGCCAGAAGGCGCTCGTGAACCTTATGAGCGGGCTGAAGCAGCTTCAGAGCATCCTTGCAGCATCGTTCGATGAAAGCGTCGCCGTTTTCGACCGTATGACCGAAGGCAGCCAAGTCCACCTTATCGAGTTGCCGGAGAAGTTCATTGGCCCGATGCGGCATGACTGCGCGATGTAACGGTACTGATTGGTGGCGTCGGTGGATGCCGGCATGACAGATTTCCTCAGAGAGGCGTCGCGGCGCGATGGCTAAAACTTGGATGCGTTTTGAGGCCGAAGCGCGATAGTGGGAGGCAGCTAAGATGTCTATCGACTTGTTCGCCGATTTGGGCAAGCCTGATAACGAACTTCATCCGCAGTTCCTGTCATTGCGAGATGAACCGGCCTACGCGCCGGCACGTCAACTCATCGGGCAGCTTCAAGGAGAGTTCTCCGACCCAGATGGCAATTTTGTCGAGCAGTTTCAGACGTTTGGGTTGGACGCCCGGACCTTCGAGTTCTTCCTCGCGGTGATGTTGAAGGACGTTGGGCACGAGGTGGACAGAAGCTTCGACCGTCCTGATTTTCTAATCACCAAGGATGGCCTAACCGCGGCCGTGGAGGCAGTGACCGCAAATCCGCCCGGAAACGGCACCATCCAACCCTACGAAGCAATCCCCGACTTTAAGACGCTCCAAGAGGCCACCGAAAGTCTGGAGCATACGATTCCCATCCGACTGGGAAGCCCGCTCTTCTCGAAGCACAAGAAGAAATATTGGGAGCTTCCTCATGTTGCCGACAAGCCATTGATTTTGGCGATTCAGGATTTCCATACGGCCGGCGCGCTGGCGACGTCCGACGTACCTTTGGTGCGATACCTGTACGGTCTCGGTCAGACTTGGTGGCACGACGACGAGGGAAGTCTTGTCATCAAAGGCCACCAACTGGAAGAGCACCAGCACGGCGACAAGCGCATACCGTCTGGTTTTTTCCGGCAGCCAGATGCGGAGCACATATCGGCCGTATTGTTCTGCAACACTGGCACCATCCCCAAGTTCAATCGCATGGGGCATCAAGGCCCGTTCATGGCCAAAGGCGTGCGGATGCTTCGATGGGGTTCCTGCTACCGGCACGACCCCAACGCAGCAGTTCCCCGGCCATTCGTCTACGAGGTGGGCGACAAAGAAGAGCCCGTTGAGACTTGGCGGCAAGGAACCGTTCTGATTCGCAACCCGGATGCTCTCCATCCACTGCCCGATAATTGGTTCGGCGCTGCGCTCGAGCATAGTTTGGTAGATAGTGAGGTGCGGTCTATGCCGTCCGAGTTTTTCTTACCGTACTATTCGGCCACAAATATCTTGATGAACGCTTCGCGTGGCGACGTGAGAAAGATGGCGCAGGGTATTTACGATTCGCTCACCTCCGTGCTACCTCCTTGAGCATTCGCCGCAACACCATGAAGTGTGTCCAAGACGCTACTGGCCCTCGCATCTTGTGGACGACCCAGTCCTATCCGTGCGAGTCGACCCACGCACGCGCCCATGCGAGCCCTGCGTCTTGTGCTTCCTCTTCAGTGTCGAAGACACCGAGAACTCCAGAAGCTTCAACGAATTTTCGCTTTCGCGTAATCGTCCCACACGCGGCGTAGCGCTCAGGCGCGAGAACCTCTTCCTGCTGCTCGATGGCGTGGCCCCATAGCACGTAAACTTTACAGGTAGCCTGCGGCATCGTCTTCGTGTTCCTATGCGGGTGCTTCGACCTATCAGGTGCCAAACATGGTCGAAATGAATCGTTTCGCTTCTTCGCGGCTCACATGCTCGAACGGCGCGGCATAGTGAGCGTACAAAAATTGTGTGCCTTCTCGGTCCGTCATCTTCACCGTGAGCCGAAACAGCGAGCCAGCCGGATACTGTCGCCGCATGGAGCGACTACATTCGACCTTGAGCTTTGGGTCTAACCCTTGTCCAGGGAGCGGTCTCACGCGCAAGCCGGCCGACGAAGGCTCGCCGTAGGGCACATACGTCTCGACGATGATTTCCATTCGATGGCTCCATTCAGGTAGGCGCCGGTCGGCGTGCGGCGGCCGCGCAACTCGATGGGGAACGCGACTCCGGCGTTCAATGCCATGGCCTGTGTCCTCTCTGTCGCACCGGCTGTTATTGTTGCAGAAACAAGGCATGCTTTTGCGCAGGCCTCGAGCGAGGCAAAGGAAGCGATAGTCCGCCACCTCGGCGGACTGCAATCCATTGCATGCATCTGAAATTTCGAGCTGGCCGGTTATCGTAAGCCGTGCTCGCATCCGTAGCAGAGCAGCCCGAGCAGTACGTAACGCAAACTATTGGAAAAGCGAGTGTTCGGATGTTGATGGTAGGCGCGCAAACATCGATACGATTTGACGTCGTCGGACCGACCGCGCAAGTCATTGATTCGCCGAGAGAGTTCGGGCGTAACCAGAACCAGCGGTGACGCGTAACCAGAATTAATGTACCTCGGCACATTTGGCAACTTCGGTGCCAACGGCTTCTCGCAAAATTGGCAGATTTCCGCTCCGGAGGATCGATATGAAGCCGAGGCCTCACATCACGACGGGCGAACTCGAAAGGTCGTCGCGCCGCGGACCGTGGGCTGGAAAGTGTTTTCTCAACAGCTCGGTAACCTGCTCGACACCCCGCAGCGCACCGGACCGGTAATCTCCTTGCCGGAAATGGGCCTCCATGGCTTGGCAAATCGCCTCCCATTCGCGGCCATCCACCTTGGCGTGTATGCCTCGGTCCACAACGATTTCGACGTCGCGGTCCGCAAGAAGCAGATAGATAAGAATGCCGTTGTTGTGCTCCGTGTCCCAAACCCGGAGGTCCGAGAAAACCTCGATGGCACGGTCCCTCGCAGATGTGCCCTTCAGCAAGGCGCCGATGTGCAGCGCCCCCTCTACAGCAAACCTGACTTGACCCACGTGCGCGCGATGACTGGTACGTACAGCCTCTTCAATAGCGATAAGTGCTTGCCGTGAAAATGCGCTGTTGACCCGCCAGTGGGTCGTGAAAAGATGCCGAAAGAGGCGTTTCAGGTCCATGCTCACCACCGTCCCGATGCGCCACCGCCGCCAAAGCCTCCACCGCCTCCGCGAAAGATGTCGCGATTCGAATCACTACCGAAACGCCCACCGCTACCGCCAATGAAGCGCCCGCCAACCGCGCCCATCCCGCCCCCCAGCAACGTGAAGAGCAGCGCCATCAGTCCTGCCGCAATAGCGACAAATAGCGCCCCCGATAAAACCCACGCGAGTACACCCACGACTCCGCCTGTAACGGCGGCCCCCGGCAATCTCCCGAGCATGGCGCGCAGGAGGCCGCCGGCCATGACCGTCAGGAGGAAGAGAATCGGAAGTAACCGTCCGGCGCCGGTGCTTGCCTGATCTCGTCGCCGCGGCGGGGGCAACTGCTCGCCGCTGGTGACGCGCATCATGCCGTCGAGGCCCGCCGTGATGCCGCCGTAGAAATCGCCGTTTCGGAACCGGGGAACGATTGCCTCGTTGATGATGCGATTGCTCGTCGCGTCGGTGAGCACGCCTTCGAGGCCGTAACCGACCTCGATTCGAAGCGTTCGGTCGTTCTTGGCGATAATCAGGAGCGCGCCGTCGTCGACGTTCTTGCGCCCAAGCTTCCATTGCTCGACGACTCGCATCGAATACTGTTCGATGGTTTCCGGCGCCGTGGTTGGAACAACAAGAACCGAAATCTGCGTTCCCTTTTTCGCTTCGAACTCTTTCAACGTCTGCTCAAGGCCAGCCTTCTGGTCGCTGGTCAGGGTTCCAGTCTCATCGGTTACTCTCGATGTCAGCGGCGGGACAACGGCGTCCGCGTGGGCGTGAACTCCCCCCAACACAAAGAAGGCGAAGACGACGGCCATCGCCAGTCGGAACACGTTCAATTGGAAGCCCTGCCTGCAGATGCCGGCGTCGAGCCGAAGTCGACCCGCGGCGGCCTGGAAATCTCGGCTTCGTTGCTCACCGAGAAGTTGGGTCGTTCCAGATAGCCGAACGCCTTTGCAGTCAAATTACTCGGGAACGAACGTACCGTCGTGTTGTACGTCTGGACGGAGCGAATGTATCGATTGCGGGCGACGGCGATACGATTTTCCGTGCCCTCAAGCTGCGCCTGCAAGTCCCGGAAGTTCGCATCCGACTTCAATTGCGGATAGTTCTCCGATACCACGAGCAGACGTGACAGAGACGACGTGAGCTGCCCCTGCGCCGCCTCGAACTTTGCGAACGCCTGCGGGTCGGCAAGAAGTTCGGGCGTGGCGCGAATCGAGCCCACTTGCGCCCGGGCCTCCGTCACACTGACGAGCACTTCCTTTTCCTGGTTCGCGTACCCCTTCACCGTGTTGACGAGATTGGGGACAAGGTCGGCACGCCGTTGATACTGATTTAGAACTTCTGACCAACTGGCCTTCACCTGCTCGTCTTGAGTCTGGATCGCGTTATAGCCGCATCCAGCGAGAGCAAGCAGGGACACCGCCAGGGCGGCCGTCAGAAGTGCGCGGGCCAGGCCGCGCCGCGCGGAGATTGCTGCCGATTTTTCCACCATGGACGCGCCTCTGCTCGATATTCCGCGGCATTCCGCTCACGGGTGCACTGTCTATCGTAAGTAGCCGGGCCGGCGCAGCGTTGATGCACGTCAATGCTGCGTTGCCGAGCATGTCCGGGGCGATGCACCCATCCGCTCGCACGCTCGCTCCATGGCTCTTATTCGTATGACGACTTTGGTTCTTGATTTTGTTGAGCGACGTCAAACCGTCGAAGGGGCGCGAGCATAGAGTGATTCCGGAATTCAACCGGCTTTCGAAAACGATGCTCGTGGACCGTCATGCCGCGCAGGAGCATCCGGCCGAGAAGTTTTACCTACTATGTTCGGGAAGCGCCCGGCCCAGGTACATTGAAATCAAGCGGCCCACCCACAGCCGGCGCTGTGGCGTCTCACTGTACGCAACTGATGTACCGGCCGGCCTCGGTAAATAACCGGAGCGGAACGGCTGAGCAAAGGAGCGTCAAATGAGCGGTCAACCTGGCGAAGACAAGCGTTGTCGTCAACGGATTTCCGAGCACGTGTCATCGGGCGGGCATCACGCATATGAGACGGCCAAGCAGCAGCCCCAAGCGATGCCCGAGGGCACTATCTACACGTGCCCGATGCACCCGGAAATTCGCCAGGACCACCCGGGGCAATGTCCGAAGTGCGGCATGACGCTGGAACCGATTCTGCCCGGCGTCGACGAAGGCGAGAATCCGGAACTGGTCGATTTCCGACGGCGATTCTGGTGGACGTTGCCACTGACCGTCGTCGTTTTCGTGCTGGCGATGTTCGGCCATCGCCTGAAACTGATGGATGCCGGCACCGAAAGCTGGGGCGAGTTCATCGTCTCCACGCCGGTCATCCTGTGGGCCGGCCTGCCGTTTTTCGCGCGGTGCATTCGCTCATTCATGAACCGCAGCCCCAACATGTGGACGCTCATCGGGCTCGGGACAGGCGCCGCGTATATCTACAGCGTCATCGCTACCCTCTTCCCCGGCGTGTTTCCTGAAACGTACAGCGAGCACGGCCGAGTCAGCGTGTATTTCGAAGCGGCGGCGGTCATCATTTCGCTGACGCTTCTCGGGCAGTTGCTGGAACTGAAGGCCCGCTCGCAAACGTCCGCCGCCATCAAGGCGCTGCTCGGGCTCGCCCCCAAGACGGCCCGACGCATCAACCCGGACGGTTCCGAGGAAGACATTCCGTTGTCCCATGTACATGTCGGAAACCTGCTTCGCGTGCGGCCCGGCGAGAAAGTTCCCACCGACGGCGTGGTGACCGATGGCTCGAGTTCGCTGGACGAGTCCATGATTACCGGCGAACCCATTCCCGTCACGAAGCGCGTTGGCGACCACGTCATCGGCGCGACGATGAACGCGACAGGCAGTCTCGTCATCCGCTCGGAAAAGGTCGGCTCCGAGACGGTGCTGTCGCAAATCGTGCAGATGGTCGCGCAGGCGCAGCGGTCCCGGGCACCCATGCAGCGGATGGCCGACAAGGTCGCTGGCGTGTTTGTCGTCGGAGTCGTCAGCGCCGCTCTTCTGACGTTCTTCGTATGGGGCATCTTTGGGCCCGAGCCCAGCTGGGTGTTCGGCCTCATCAACGCAGTGGCGGTGCTCATCATTGCGTGCCCCTGTGCGCTCGGTCTTGCGACGCCAATGTCCATCATGGTCGCGAGCGGCAAAGGAGCCACCAGCGGAATTCTCTTTCGCGATGCGGCCGCGATCGAAAATCTGCGAAAGGTCGATGTACTGATCGTCGACAAGACGGGCACGCTGACCGAGGGGCGTCCAGCCTTCGAGCGGGCCGTGGGCACAAACGGATACACGACCGACGAAGTGCTTCGTCTGGCGGCGAGTCTCGACCAGGGCAGCGAGCATCCGCTTGCCTCGGCCATCGTCGCGGCTGCGCGTGAGAAGAACCTGACTTTGGACCGCCCGGAGAATTTCGAATCCGCGACGGGTATCGGCGTGAGAGGACTGATCGCCGGCACGAAACTCGCGCTGGGCAACACCGCGCTGATGCAGAACGACGCCGTCTCCGTCGAATCGCTGGCCAACGAGGCGGACAGCATGCGCGCGCAAGGCGCCAGTGTCATGTACCTGGCGGTCGATGGCAGCTTGGCGGGACTGCTGGCAGTCGCTGACCCGATTAAGGCGACGACGCCGGAAGCGCTTTCGACGTTGAAGGAGAACGGCATTCGCGTCGTGATGGCGACCGGTGACGGCGTGGTCACGGCCAAGGCCGTGGCCGAAAAGCTCGGCGTCGATGAATTCCATGGCGAGGTGAAGCCTGCCGACAAGCTCGACCTGGTGACACGGCTTCAGCAAGCCCGGCATGTCGTGGCGATGGCCGGGGACGGCATAAACGATGCCCCCGCGCTTGCCAAGGCCGATGTCGGCGTGGCGATGGGAACCGGCACGGATGTGGCAATGAGCAGCGCCCAGGTGACGCTGGTCAAGGGCGACCTGCGCGGTATCGCGCGTGCTCGGGCGCTGTCCGAGGCAACGGTCGCGAACATGAAGCAAAATCTTGGCTTCGCGTTCGTATATAACGCACTCGGTGTTCCGCTGGCGGCCGGGGTACTTTACCCGTTCACGGGGCTGCTGCTCTCGCCGATGATTGCCGCACTGGCTATGAGTCTTAGCTCCGCTTCGGTCATCTCGAACGCGCTGCGACTGCGCAACGCGAAGATTTAGCTGTTCTCGCAGCGTGCGTCGCCATGCGGACCTGCGATCATGCGATCAACCGGCTTGGCAAGCTTGCGCTCCGAGCCGTCGCCGATCAATTAATCTGCGGCACATGACGATCGAGAGATTAGCCGTTGGCCCCCACGAGACGAGCCCCCGTATGGATCTGCAAAGAACACTGATAGTGGGAAATTCGGGCTCCGGAAAAAGCTGGCTCGCCGAACGAATCGCGAATCGCTTGGCGGCGCCCTGTGTAGACCTGGATTCGATTCATTGGCTTCCGGGCGGATACAGCGTTGCTCGGGAGCGCAACGATGCCGTTCAATTACTGCGAGATGCCGCGAAAGCTGATCGGTGGGTCATCGAAGGTATTTACGGTTCGCTCGTCAATGAGATCCGCGATGACTCCACCGCGCTGATCTGGTTGTGCCTCGACGAAGCGGAATGCGTTGAGAATATTCGTCAACGCGGTATTCGTCGAGGAGGAGACGCGGCGTCATTCGCCGCGCTGCTCGATTGGGCCTCGACGTATCGAAGTCGTCAGGGATCGAGTTCGTACGTTGGCCACCAGAAATTGTTTGAGGAATACGGGGCCGACAAGCGGATTCTTCGATCACGCGATGACGTAATGGCCTTCCTCCATCGTTGGGACGCGCAGCCTTCCTAGACTCTGCGGTGCGTCTCGCCGACGCCAACTCACCGCGGCGAGTCAAGACGGCGTCGGATATCGCGCGTGAAATGCACTTGATCGCAATACCGCTACTTCGACAAACTCAACTTCTTCAACACCACCGCCCCACTCGCCGGACTCACCAGCGAGATAGATTCGACATCCATATACAACCTGGAAGTCCTCGTCGTGATATCGGTCGGCTCGTCGTTGCTCGGCTCCGCGTGCTCGACGTGTTCCGTCAGATACGGCCGCGCCAGCCGCCCGGAAATAGCGATCGCGAACTGGCCATGCGTTTGCGCATACGCGGCCGGCGAAAGGTTCACACGTCCGCGAACGGTCGACTTCCCGCCTTTTCCGGGATCGAGCTCGATGATGTCGATCTGCTGGATATAGCCTTTTGCCTTCGCCTCGGCCGCGATCACGAGCCCTCGCCCGCGCTTCCCGGTGATGCTCTTTTTGAGCAGGATGCCTTTCCGGCCCTCGCCGTCGCTGTCGATCAAGTCGACGTCCACCTTCAACACATGCTTCTTCGACTGATACAGCAGCCCGTACGACACCGGCACCAGGAAAGTCACCTCACGATCCAGATTGACCGCGGCCAGGTCGGCGTTCCGTCCATGCTTGTCGGCACCGCCGGGGACGAGGCTGCGGACACGATCGCTCAAGGACGGCGCCGCGCTTTTGATGTGCTGCTTGTGCAGCGCGTCCCGAATCGCAACCGGATCGTCGCCGACAATCGGCCGCGCGGGCGACGTGTCGGGCGACACGGCAGGCGCAGCGCTCGCCGTGTCGCCGACATCGGCGGCCTCTGCACGCGCCACGACTTGCGCCAGCATGATCGCCACGGCGGCAACGCACACGACATTCCGACGACCCAACATGGATTTCCGGTAAAACACGACAGACTCCTGATTATCTGACTGACCGGCCGACCACGCGA